>JAABUK010004721.1_pt1 | contig 21909 bp, 14 predicted proteins | sample 5559141 | NCBI WGS metagenome assembly JAABUK01 (sample SAMN10711869, study PRJNA513367) | rock metagenome | isolation source: Antarctica rocks | place: Antarctica: Victoria Land, Pudding Butte nord | collected 2016-01-03
GTGGCTCAGCGCGTGCGAGGCGGCCAGCGTCAGCACGCGATCCCCAACATCGACGTGCTGCCCCTCGCGCACCAGCACGCGCGACACCTGGCCCGTCAGCGCGACGTGGCCCTCGATGACCTTGCCGCGTTGCAAACGGCCCTGCAGCGAGACGAACGAAAACGCCGTCTGCGGCCTGACCACCCAGGTTTCCGAAGCCGGAACCGTCGGCAGAATCCGCACCGGCTCGCTCGCAGCCCGCTCGGGCAGGCGCGGCGCCACAGCCTGCTCGGGCCGCGACAGACCGCCCGCCAGGATCGTCCCCGCGAACAGAACCGGAGCCGCCATCTCCCACGCCGGCCCCGCGCCGCTCCTCGAACGCGCCGGGCTCAGCTTGCCTTGCTTGACCTCGGGTACGGCGGCTGCCGCTTCGAGCGCCACGATGCGCATCGTCCTGGACTTTGAAGCTCTGGGCCGGGCAGCCAGGAACTTGAAGCTGCTCTTGCGGCCCGGCTCGCCTGGCTGAGCCTCCTGATCTGGCGTGGTGTCCGTGGCCAGGGGCGCGTCAAGGGCCGCGCCTTCGCCACGAGCGAGAGCGTCGGCCTTGAGCTGGGGCGTGCGCGGGGGTCGAGCGGAGGACGGCTTGGACATAGGCGTGAGCGGCCCGAGGCCGTGGTCAGATACTCAGTAGTCGAGGCGAGCAGGATGAAGGCAGAGTGTAATTCCCGCAGGCCGCGCTGCCACGGCTTTGCCGCCGCGCAAACGAGATTTTTCACTCGCTCAACTGCGGCCAACCCCGCCAAACCGCGCCTTGACGAGGCAATCCAACGCGGGTTCGCGCCCATCAATCTCGCGCCCGCCTGCCGCCACAGGCTCGCGGAATGATATTAACAAATAAACCGACGAGGCGAAAGAGCGTGAGATCAAGGCCGAGCTAAGCGCAAGCGAGCTAAGCGCAAGGCAGCAGGGCTTCGACGGCATCGGCGGCGGCTGAGGCGGGGCTGGGCTCGGCGGCTTGCATGGCCTGGCTCAGGGCACGGGCGCGCTGCAAGTACTTGGGATCGTCAGCCAGAGCAGCGAGGGCTTGGGCTGCGTTGAGCGAGTTAAGGCGGGCGCGGTGCAGAGCCAGGCCGAGCCCGCGCGCGGTGATGCGAGCGGCGTTGTCGGGCTGATCCTGAGCCCAGGGCACGATGAGCTGAGGCGCTCCGGCTCGCATGGCGGCTTGCGTGGTGCCGACTCCGCCCTGGTGCACGATGATCCTGGCGCGCGGAAACGCCTGCTCGAACGGAGCGTAATCGGCGACCAAGCCCCACTCAGGCGAAGGCAGCGGCAGGCTCCAGTAGCGTGGCCCGCCGCACAGGAAGAGCGAGCGCAGGCCGCGCGAGAGGTGCAGGTCGCGCGCGGCGTGGAAGGCGTGCCGCCAGAAATTGTGCGCAACGTGCACGGCTGTCGAGCCCAGAGTCCACACGATCGGCGGCTCGCCCGCTTCGATCCAGGCGCGCCACTGGCTCCCCAGTACTTGTGGCTGCTCGAAAACCGGAGCGCCGCACTGGATTGTTCGCGCAGGCCAGTCGGCTTGAGGCAAGCCCAGCTCGCGCGAGAAGAGGGCCAAGGTCGCCTGGCCCGAGAACATCGCCTCGAACAAAGGGTGAGGCCGCGTCGCGAGCCCGTTTTCGCGTCTCAGAGCGTCGAAGCCGGGGAACCACGAGCGCGTCAGCTCGCGTGCCAGGGGCCTGGAGACGCGGCTCCACAGGGCGCTCGGGCGCGCGGCTCCGGGCGTCTGCGCGTTGAAGGGCAGCGGCGCGGTCGGAGGGTCGAAGCGCGACCAGAACGAGATCGGAGACAGCGCCCCGCTCGCCCACCTCAGCCCCCGCCGCGCCACCAGCGGAGCCGCCAGCACGATGGCGTGGGCCAGCAGCAAGTCGGCGCCCGCACAAGCCGAGCTTAGCTCAGCGCAAGCCTGGCGCGTGTAAGGGTCCAGGAGGGACTGGAAGAGCCACTGCGAGCCGCGCCACGGGTGCATCGCGCGCTCGATGATGGCGCGCGAGGCGGCGCCTTCGGGGATGTGCGGGCCCAGCGCCGCGAACTCAAGGCCCAACGCTTCGACCTTGCTTTGATAGGGCGCGTTGGCGGCGACGAGCACGCGGTGGCCGCGCCGCTTGAGCTCGTGCGCGACGGCTAAGTAAGGGTGCAAATCGCCCAGCGAGCCCCAGGTCGCGACGACGATGCGGGCGGCTCGATGCTGGATACTGAGGGCTTGATTCTGGATGCCGGGCTCCGCAAATCGGGGATGTAAGTACTTGCCGCAGCAATCCGGGCCGCGATCAGGAGAAATTATGGAACACCGCGCGCTGGGACGCACGGGCGCTCAGGTGAGCGCGCTCTGCCTGGGCTGCATGAACTTCGGCTGGGGCACCGAAGAAAAAGAATCAACCGAGATCATCCACCGCGCCCTGGAGCTTGGCCTCAACTTCCTGGACACCGCCGATGTCTACGGCAAGGGCGCTTCGGAAGAGATCACGGGACGCGCCATCGCTGGCCGCCGCGACGAGGTTTTTCTGGCCACCAAGGGCTTCAACCGCATGGGCGAAGGCCCCAACGACTGGGGCGCCTCGCGCCTGCACATCATGCGCGCCGTCGAGGATTCGCTGCGCCGCCTGCAGGTCGAGCACATCGACCTCTATCAAATCCACCGCCCGCAGTCTTCGGTTCCCATCGACGAGACGCTGCGTGCGCTGGATGACTTGATTCGTCAGGGCAAGATCCGTTACATCGGCACCAGTACTTACGCGGCGTGGCAGCTTGTCGAGTCGTTCTGGCAGAGCGAGAAGCTCGGGCTCAACCGCTTCAGCTGCGAGCAGCCGCCTTACAACCTGCTGGATCGGCGCATCGAGCGCGAGCTGCTGCCTGTTGCCAGGTTGTATGGCGTGGGCGTCATCCCGTGGAGCCCGCTGGCTGGCGGCATGCTGTCGGGCAAATACAGGCGCGACCAAGATGCGCCTGCAGGCTCGCGTTATGAGGGCGGCAAGTTTCGCAACGGCCAGCAAGTCCCCGAGGCGGCGTGGAAGATCATTGAGGGCGTGCGCAGCTTGGCCGAGGAAAAAGGCGTCGCGATGGACGCGCTGGCCTTGAGCTGGGTGCTTTCGAGGCCCGGCGTGACGAGCCCGATCATCGGCCCGCGCACCATGGAGCAGTTCGAGGCGAACATGAGGGCGCTCGACGTGAAGATCACGGACGAGGACGGCAAGCGGCTGGATGAGCTGAGCAAGCCGGGCACGCACGCCGCCGAGTATTACGAATCGGATTTTGGTGGCCCGGCGTTTCGTTAGGCGAACTCAAGGGCGCCCCAAGTACTTGCGGCGTCAGCCGGGCGCTGTGAAGCGGTAAAATCTTCAGCATGAACAAGCCGATGGATGCCGTTGTGTTGCGCTACGCGGGCTACGCCCTGCTCTTCGCGGCCCTTGCCTACGGGCTGTACTGCGTGAGTGGCGTGCTGCCCGTCTTCGGCGTGGCCCTGCTGCTGGCCTACGCCCTGGAGCCGCTGCTGCGCCGCATGGAAGCGACGGGCCGCTCGCGGGCGGCTGCGGTGGCCTTCATCGCGGTCATCTTCGTGCTGCTGATGGCGCTCTTGATCTCGCTCCTGGCTGCGGCCTGGCAGCAGGCGCAGGACCTGGCGCTGAAGTTCCCGACCTACCAGAAGCAGGTCATGGACTTCGTCAACGGCAACAAGAGCCGCATCGACCAGCTGCCCGTGCCCCAGAACGTCAAGCTCTCGGTCACGCAGGCCATCCAGGATTTGCAAAACCGCGCTCCGGCCCTGGTCGGAGCGCGCCTGCAGGCCATGATCGCCTGGGTCTTCGGCTCGGTGGGGACTATCGGCATCGCGCTCATCATCGTGCCGATCCTGACGCTGTACTTCATGCTCGAAATGAACCCGCTGCGGGCGCGCGCCCTGATGGTGGTGCCCGCGGCCTACCGGCGCGACGTGATCGAGATCGCGGACTCCATCAACGAGCTGCTGGGCCGCTACGTGCGCGGGCAGATGATCGTGTGCGGCACCTTCGGCGCGCTGTGCACGGTGACGTTCACGCTGCTCTCGATGCGCTTCGGCATGGGCTACCCGATTATTCTCGGTCTGTGCGCGGCGTTTTTGTATGTGATTCCGTATCTGGGCATGGCAGCCATCGCCGTCTCGGCGGGGCTGACGGGCTACTTCACCTCGTCGCACTCGAACGCCCTGTGCGCGGCCATCGCTGTAGGCTCGTGCGTGGTGTTCAACCTCATCATCGACTACGGCGTCGCGCCGCGCGTGCTGGGCCGGGGCGTCGGCCTGCACCCGATTCTGGTGATCTTCGCGCTGCTCTCGGGCGCTCAGGTCGGCGGCATCGCGGGCATGGTGCTGGCGGTTCCGGTCTTCGCCTCGCTGCGCGTCATCGTGATCTACCTCTTCCCTCAGCTCGCGGCTCCGCTGCCCCAGGACGCCGCACCTCCAGGGGTTTCCTCGCAGGACAAGACCGTCAATGATACCGAGGCCGCGCTGACCCAGGCGCCCGACAGAGGCGGTGCCTTCGCCTGGCTGCGGCGCGGCCAGAAGTCCCGCCCCGAAGCCGCGCCGCCGCCGCCCGAAGCCGTCGTACTGCCCCAGCCCGAAGCCGCGCCCGCCTCTGCTGCGCCTGTGCCTGAGCATTCCATCGAGCGCATCGCCCCCCAGAAGGCCGCTCGCAAGCTGGGCGCGGGCAAGCAAACACTGCCTTGAGCGATCAAGTACTTGCAAGGAGTTTTATGCACCCTTTTATTCTGGCCGCGCTCATGCACGCGGCTCGCGCGCAGACGTACCCCAACGTGGCCGACCTGACCCCGTTCACGCAGCCCGCCAACTATATGTCGCTGCGAGGCGCGCTGCGCTTGCGTTACGTGGCGGCTGGCGGCTCCCGACAAATGCCGCTGGCGATGGTGGACCGAGCGATCGCGGCTCAAGCCCAGAATGTGGGGCCGGCTCTGAGTGGCGCGACCGATGAAACGCACCCGACGAAGCCCGCAAGCGGCTCGATTCTCCAGGGAACAACCGGCAGGTGGGTGACAAGGGAGGAGCTTGACCGGCTGACCGAGCAGCAGTCGCGTCTTGGCGCAATTGATGTGGCGGCGTTCACGCAGCCCGCGAATTTTATGTCGCTACGCGGCTACGCCCGCTGGAAGTATCGGCAGATGGGCGTTCTCGTGTTCCACTCGCGCCTCAAGCCCGAGCCGTAACACCTGGCGCTTCAGCTTTCCGCTGGCTCAGCCGATTGAAACGCTCTGCAAGTACTTGCAGGGCGTTTGCATTTTGAACCCGCTAAACTTTGCGCCTCAAATTCAAAGGCCAAAATCCATGACAGGCAACGAGCTTCGCTCCAAGTACTTGCGCTTCTTCCAATCCAAAAACTCGCTCATCATTCCCTCTTCGAGCCTGATTCCCAGCGACCCCACCACGCTGCTCACCTCAGCCGGGATGCAGCCTCTGGTGCCTTACTTCAAGGGCGAGGAGAAGCCGCCTTCGACTCGGCTGGCCTCGTGCCAGAAGTGCTGCCGCACCGACGACTTCGAGCAGGTCGGCGTGACGTGGCGCCACGCCTCCTTCTTCGAGATGCTGGGCAACTTCTCGTTTGGCGACTACTTCAAGCGCGAGGCCATCGTCTGGGGCTGGGAGTTCCTCACCAAGGAGCTGGGCATCGACCCCGAGGTGCTCTGGGTCAGCGTCTATCACGAAGATCAAGAAGCGCCCGAGTTCTGGAAGAAAGATGTCGGGCTCGCCGATGAGCGCATCTACCGCTTCGGCAAGAAGGACAACTGGTGGGGGCCGGTCGGGGCTTCGGGGCCGTGCGGGCCGGACTCGGAAATCTTCTTCGACAGGGGCGCGCGCTACGACACCGGCGACCCCGAGCTCGACCGTCCCGGCGGCGACGGCGACCGCTACGGCGAGCTGTGGAACCTGGTCTTCCAGCAGTACAACCAGCGCGAGGACAAGACGCTCGACCCGCTGCCCGCGCCCGGCATCGACACCGGCATGGGGCTCGAACGCACCGCCGCCGTGCTGCAAGATGTGGACACCATCCACCACTGCGACCTCTTCGCGCCCCTCATCCACGCCATCCAGAACCTCAAGTCGAGCGAGCTGCCCTTCTCCGCCTCGGTTCCCGACTTGAACCCCGAGAACCCGCTCACCAGGCCAACCAAGGTCATCGCGGATCATGTGCGGGCGGCGGCGTTCATGGCGGGCGACGGCATCGTGCCCAACAACAACGGGCGCGATTATATGCTGCGCCGCCTCATTCGACGCGCCTTTCTATCGGGCCGCCAGCTCGACCAGCGCGAGCCGTTCCTGTTCCGCCTGGTGCCGACCATCGTGCGCGTTTACGGCGAGGTTTATCCCGAGCTGAGGGCGCGCGAGGAAGTCATCTCCGACTTGATCCGGCGCGAGGAGGAGCAGTTCAACAAGACCATCTCGTCCGGCATGAACCGCTTCGAGAGCCTCGTCGAAGATGCTCAGGGCAAGGGCCTGCAAGTACTTGCGGGCGAGGAAGTCTTCAGGCTGTATGAAACCTACGGCTTCCCGCGCGAGCTGACGCAGGAGCTGGCTCAGGAGAAGGGCCTCAGCTTCGATGAGGCCGAGTTCCAGCGCGCCCAGGAGCAGCACCGCAAGACCTCGGGCTCGGCGGTCGGGGCCTACGAGAAGCGCCAGTTCGCGGCCCTGGAAACCGAGTTCCTGGGCTACGAGACGCTGGGCGCTCCGGCTCGCGTCGAAGCCGTGCGCCAGGATGAAGACAACGCGGGCCACTACCTGGTCGCGCTCGACCGCACGCCCTTCTACGCCGAGTCGGGCGGGCAGATCGGCGACACTGGCACCCTGACCGGCGAAGGTCTGCTGGCGCGCGTCCTCGACACCAGGAAGCAGGGCCGAACCTGGATTCACACCGTCGAAGTCGAAGCGGGCGAGCTGCGCGAGGGCATGGACGTGCAGGCGCTGGTCGATGGCGAGCGGCGGGCGGCCATCCAGCGCGCGCACTCGGCCACGCACCTCTTGCACGCCGCGCTGAGGAAGCACCTGGGCTCCCACGTCGAGCAGCGCGGCAGCCTGGTCGAGCCCGACCGCTTGAGGTTCGACTTCGTGCACTTCTCGCCCGTGACCGCGAACGAGCTGAGGCAAGTCGAGGACACCGTGAACGAGGAAATCTTGCGCTCGCTGCCGGTTGAAACTGCCGTGACTTCGCTGGATGAAGCGCGCTCGCGCGGCGCGATGGCCCTCTTCGGCGAGAAATACGGCGACCGCGTGCGCCTGGTGCAGATGGGCAACTTCTCGCTGGAACTGTGCGGCGGCACGCACTTGCCCACCACTTCGGCGGCGGGCCTGCTGCGCCTGACCAACGAGGGCGGCGTGGGAGCCAACCTGCGCCGCGTCGAAGCCCTGACGGGCCGCGCCGCCCTCTCGCACGACCGCCAGGCCGAGGCGCGCCTCAAGAGCACCGCGCAAGTACTTGCCGTGTCGCCCGAAGCCGCGAGTGGGGCCGCCGAGAAGCTCAAGCAGCGCGTGCGCGACCTGGAAAAGCAGCTTCAAGAGATGCAGCGCGCCAAAGCCGCCGGCTCCACCGACGACCTGCTGAGCCAAGCTCACGAAGTAAACGGCGTGCAAGTACTTGCCACGCGCGCTCCCGAGGGCCTGGACGCCAACGCGCTGCGCGAGCTGGCCGATAAGCTCAGCGACAAGCTCGACGGCGTCGCTGTGCTGGCCGGAAGCAGCGGCGAGAAAGTCCTGTGGGCGGTCAAGGCCAGCAAGAGCGCCGTGGCAAAGGGCGCGCACGCGGGCAACATCGTGCGCGAGTTAGCCAAGATGACCGGCGGCGGCGGCGGCGGCAAGCCCGACTTCGGGCAGGCCGGAGGCCAGGACCTCGGCAAGGTCGATGAGGCGCTCGCTTCGGTTGAGGCCGCGCTCAGCGCGATGATCAAGCAGTAGCAAGTACTTGCCGGGTGAAGAGGCTGCGGAGTTTTCCGCAGCCTCTTTTTGTCGCCGCCACCCCCGTCTCGACCGCCCGCCGCACAGAATCTCGCCCAGAACTTTCACCCCATCGCCCAGAGAATCAATTCCCTCACCCAGAGAACTCACTCCATCGCCCAGAGAACTCATTCCCTTGCTCAGAGAACTCATTCCATCACTCAGAGAACTCACTTCATCATCCAGAGAACTCATTCCTTTGCCCAGAGAATCAATTCCATCGTGCAGAGGATTCGTTCCATCGTGCAGAGGATTCGTTCCATTGCCCAGAGGATTCATTCCATCGCTCAGAGAACTCGTTCCATTGCTCAGAGGATTGATTTCGTTGGGCGGGAATTTGGGGTGCAGAACGACAAAACGCGCCTCTCAATGAGAAGCGCGTTTTGTGCTGCAAGTACTTGCAGTTACGAGCCGGAGCCTTTGATGGCCTGGCCCACGTTGTGAGCCGCGTTGCCGATGGCGTCTTTGGCGTTGCCCAGGGCCTTCTGCGCCTCGCCCTTGGTTTCCTGCGCCTCGCCCTCGGCCTTCAGCTTGTCGTCTCCGGTGACGTTTCCGACGGCCTGCTTGACGTTGCCGACCGCATCGTTGCCTGTGCCGCGTGCCTTGTCGTCTGTTGAACTCATGGTGTGCCTCCTGGAATGCGGAAGCAGGTCGCAAATGGCGTGCCTCAACATCTTCCTCAACGGATGCGCTCGCTTCTCCCGCTCAGGTTGAGATCCTCGAACTCTTCCTCGCTCAGCTTGCTCACGCTTCCGTCCACGCGCAGCACCTGGCGGAACGGGCGGTTCATCCACTTGAAGACGCTGTGCATCGGCACGTGCGGCCTCACGTCCCAAGCGATGATGTCGCGCGGCTGAGGAGGGCTGGGGCGGTGGTAGGCGTAGGAAAAGTAGGCGCGCTCGCGAGCCGAGTAGCCGGTTTCGATGCACTCCAGCAACCCGCTGCGTCTGTTCTTCACCGCAAGCAGTTCCTTGAGCGACAGGGGCATCTGCCCTCTGTGCGCGCTTCGGTAGCGGCTCAGCTCAACGCCAAGGGCCTTGAGATTGGAGCGACACGAGTGGGCATACGCCTGGGACTTCGCGTTGTCGAACAAATCCAGCAGGAAGGCCAGAGCCAGGCCAGTGATCCACAGCACGACCAATAACTCCTGCAGCGTGAACCCGCCTCGCCTCATTTCCTTGTGCTTCATCTTGATTCACCTCTTGGCGCGCTTGAGGAGCTTGTCGCGCAGCCAGAAGAACTCGGGGATGCGGAACCTTTGCGCCATCCAGACGAAGGTTCCCCAGGCCACGGCGGAGACGAAGAGCAGGCGCGCCACGTCGCCGCCCTTGCCGTGGCCCGCAAGTACTTGCAGCGCGAGAGTGTCGGCCATGAGGCCCACTAATCCCATGACGGTGACGGCGGCTCCCGTGCGCAGCAGCGTCCCCAGCACGAATTCGAGCTTGAGCGGCGCGTCGTACTTCTTGTGCTTGAGCCGTGTGTTGAGGGCCACGGTGACTGCGGCAAACTGGGCTCCGGCTCCGATCGAGGTTGCCAGGGCCAGGCCCGCGACGCCCCAGCCCATCCACACCACGAACTGGCACAGCGCGCAAAACGCCACGGCCAGCCCCGAGCCGATGATGGTGGGCGTGCGCGTGTCCTGCAAGGCGTAGAAGCCGCGCGCCGCAAGCTGCTGCCCGGTCCAGGCGAAGAGCCCGACGCAGTAGAACGCGAAGGCCACGGCGGACGAGTGCGCGTCCTGTCGCCCCGCCTGCCCGAAGGAGAACAGGTTCAAGAGCGGCTCGGCGATCAAGATGAGCCCGACGGAGAGCGGCAGGGTGAGGAACATCAGGCGGCGCAGGCCGTTGCGCAGGAACTCGGAGAAGCTCTTCCAGTCGCGCGCGCTCGAATCGCTGGCCAGGAACGGGAAGGCGGCGACCGAGGCCGCCTGAGCCACGATGCCGAGCGGAGCCAGCATGAAGCGGTTTCCGGTGAACAGGCTGCTGAGCGCGCCCGGCCCCAGCCCGGAACCGAAGAACTTGACCACGATCTGATCGACCACGGGCAAGGAGACGCCGAGCATAATCGGCAGCGCGTTGAGGAAGAAGCGGCGCACGGCGGGCATCCGCCAGTCCAACGAAGGCGAGTAGCGCAGCCGCTCCTCGCGCGGCCCGGACAGCGAAGCCCACAGCGGGAGCACGAAGCTGCCGCACAAAGCCCCCAGCAAAATGCCCCAGGCAAAGCCCGCCGCGCGCCCGGTGAGCCAGAACAGCAGCAGGCCCGAGACGATCGCGACCATGTTGTACACGACGCCCGTGAAGCCCGAAGCGCCGAACCTCTTGTGCGCGTTGAGCACGCCAATGCTCATGCCGCCCAGATAGAAGAAGAGCTGGGCGGGCAGCATGATGCGCGTCATCTCGACCGCAGTCATGAAGACGCGCGGCGGGTGCGTCCACTGCCCGCCCGCGACCTGCGCTGCCAGGCTCAGGGCGCGCCCGATGGATTCGGTGTCGCCCTCCTTGAGCGGCTGCAGCAGGCCGGGCGAGAACAAGGCGGTCAGCGGAGCCGCAAAGTGAGCGCACAGCGACACCAGGAGCAGCAGCACCAGCCCCATGATCGTCGAGATGGTGGAGAAGAAGCCCCAGGCGGCGCGCGGGTGCTCGCCCTCGCGCAGCTGGGTGAAGAGCGGGATGAAAGTCACGCTCATGGCCCCGCCCGCGACGATGTAATTCACCACGTCGGGCAGCGTGAAGGCCGCCGAGTACGCATCCACATCGGCCAGAGGCAGCAGGGCCTTGATGAGCTGGAGCTGAACCAAACCCGTCACGCGCGAGAGCAGGAACGCGCCCGAAAGTAACAGAGCGGCCTGCAACGGTCGCGCTTTAGAAGGCGTGGGCGCGGCGGCGGCAGCGGCGGGAGAAGGCGATTTTGGCACACGGAGAATTTAACGGATGAGCCGCCCAACCGCAGAATCCACGGCGCGCTGCAAGTACTTGCAGCTTCTTCGTCGCAAAGCAAAACGCCTGCAAGTACTTGAGCAGCTCAAGTACTTGCAGGCGTCGGGCGCGGCTTGGGTTTAGCTTGGCTTGGCTTAGCGGGGGACGAGGACGCGCGTCTTCTCGGTGCCGCGAATGACCGTGACCTCGTTCTCGGGCGGGCCCTGGGGAGCCACCGGCGCGCTGGGGCCGGGCAAGCCGCCCGAAGAGACTTGAGCCGGCGGAACCGGGTGCATATCGGGAATGGGCAGTTGAGGGGCCGGAGGGTTGAGCTCGCTCAGGCTCTCCGAGGAGCGGCGCCTGCGGGTTGCGCCCTGGCTATCGCTGTTGGAGCTGCTCACGGTGCGGGCCGAGGCTGCGGGGGCGGCGGAGGCGGCGGGGCGCGTGGGAGGCAGTGCCACCAGGTGCGAAGGGTACTCGTGCGCCTCGGGGACGGGGAAGTGGTCGAAGGACGAAGGGTTGCGGATCACGATGTGCAGCTTGCCTTCTTCGCCCGCCGCCACCAGGCGAGTAGCCACCTCAATGGGAGCTTCGAGCAGGACGCGCGTGCGCACCTCAGAACCCGGCGGCGGCGCGGGGGTCGGCCCAGGAACCGGTGCCGCAGCGCCCCCGGCAGCGGGAGCGCCTGCTGCTCCTGCGGCTGGAGGCGGAACGGGTGTTGGCGCTGCTGCTGCGGCGGCGAGCGACTTCTCAACGGCGAGCACGACCAGGTTCTGGCCGATGACGCGGCCCGTGGCGATCTGGCCGGCGCCTTCGACGCGCGTGTTGGGCGCGGCGACCAGCGCGAAGTGGTGGGTGGCGATCACATCGACGTGGTCGCCCACATCGACCAGCCCGGCGGCGGTCTGGACGGGGTCCACGTAGATCGCCACGGCTCGCATATCGGGCCTGATGGGGAAGTTGGCGTCGATCACGCGCTGCACGCTGCGCGTGGCCATGGCTGCCGTGGCCACGCCGCCCTGCGGGATGAGTTGCTTCGACAGCATCCCCGACAGGCTGGTCAGGTCCGTGATGGCTCCCGCCGGAATCTCGTTCTCGGGCACTGCCTCCTGGCGAAAGAGCGCGGGCGTCAGCGGCGTGCGCGGCGGGATGTCGCGGATGGCCACGAACTGCGTCTTGGTCGGGGCCGCAGGCGCTTGCGCGGCGACGTTGGCGGCGTTGGGGTTGGCGGGCGGGCTGCCTCCCAACAGGGTGTAAAGCGTCGCGAACAGGGCGATGACGCCCAGCGCGATGGCTCCTATGATCATCGGTCGGTTGTTACGTGCCATGCAAATCTCCTCATTCCCGCCTTCAGCCCACGCGGGAGAAACAAAAACGGGATGAGAATTAACCTCCGCTTGCGCCCGCGCCACTGCCGCCGCTGCTGCTGCCAACCGAGGAAGCGGTGTTGAAGCTGCCGATGCCGGGGTTGCCCAGGATGGTGCCGATGTTGACGGTGTTATCCGCTGCCACCACGCCTCCCGGAGCCGTCTGGCCGTCCTCCAGGGTGTTGGTCAGCACCGTGGGCTTCACGAAGATGATCAGCTCGCTCTCGGATCGCTGGAAGCGGCGCGACTTGAACAGCTCGCCCAGAATCGGGATGCGGCTCAGGATGGGCACCCGCGAGATGTCCCTGGTCACGTTGTTCTGCACCAGCCCGGACAAGGCCAGCGTCGAGCCCGGCTTGAAGGTGACTTCGGTCGTCACCGAGCGCCGCGTGAAGCCCGGAATCGGGCTGCCGCCGCCCGCCGGCGTGACGCCGTTGGCGAAGTCGGGCGCGCTGACCTCGGTGCGCACGCGCATCGTGGTGATGCCGTTCACGTTCGCGATGGGCGTGATGTCCATCAAGATGCCGTAGTCCTTGAACACGATGCCCGTCGTCGTGCCGGCCGTTCCCGTGGTCGAGATGGCGGGAATCGGCACCTGGCCGCCGACCTGGAAAGTCCCGGTGCGGCCCGAGATGACGGTCATCTTGGGGTTCGAGAGCAGGCGCGCGTTGTTGTTGGCATACAGCGCGTCCAGCCGCACGCGCAGCGGATCGAGGTTCGTGATGGCGCCCAGTGAGTTGCGGCCCGCCTCGAAGACGCCCTGCTGCGTCGCGCCGACGCTTCCGTTGAGCAGCGTGGCCGAGCCCAGCTGAACCCCCAGGTTGCGCGCCGCCAGGTTGGTAACTTCGACGAACGAGATGTCGACGTTGACCTGGATCGGGTTGGAGACCTGCAGCAGGTTGTCGACCTCGCCCGCGAAGGCGCGCGCGATCTGCACCGCGGCTACCGATGCGTTCGAGTCCGGCACCACGCCCTGCAAAATCAAACGCTTGGCTGTGCCCGAAACCGTGACGCCGGGCCTGCCGATGGCCGCCTCGATAGTCCGGTTCAGCACATCGCCTGCGCTGGGCGGCGCGGCGATCGTGAGCTGGTTGACCACCTGCAGCCCCGTCCGCCCGGCTGCTGTGATGGCCTGATCCAGGGCCGCCTGGCTGGGAACCGTGCCCGTGAGTATTATCTGGTCGCCGATCTGCCGCACCGCAAGCGGCGCAGGTACTTGCGGCGTGGGAGCGATCGTCGTGGTCTGCCCCGTGATGGCGTCGCGCGCCTGGTCCACGGTGATCTTGGGCAGCGTGATGAGGTTGAGCACGTTCTTGCTCAGCGCGCGCGCGATGGCCTCGGCTCGCCCCAGCTCAGCGGGCGTCTCGACCGTGCCGTCCAGGAAGACGGTGTCGCCCATGGTGCGCACGCGGACGTTGGGCAGCCCGATCATCGCCTGCATTTGCTCGGCCTGCGACAAGGCCGGAGCGCCGGTCTCGCGCACCACGAGCTGGTTGATGACGCGGGTCGAGTAGGCCCCGGCCACCTCAGCCGCCCGGCGCGATTCCTCGGTCGTGGCCACGTCGCCCTCAAGTACTAAGGCGTCGCCGATGGCGCGCACCGTGACGCCGGGCAGCCCGATCTGAGCCGCGATGTCGGCTGTGGTGCGGCCCGCAGCTGCCGCCACGCGCACTTGATACTGCCGGATTTTGTTGTGATCGACGACGACCAGGCTCGTCACGCCCGGCGCTTTGCCGTTGACCAAGACCGCGCGCGAGTTGATGACGGCCACGTCCGCGATGGTGGGGTCGGCCACCGCTACCGTCTGCAGGTCGGTCGTGGTGAGCAGGACGACGAAGGTCGAGACCGCGACATCGATCTGGTTGGGCAGGCGATCCGAGTTCGTCACCGGCTGAGCGGGCTGAACCGGAGGCAAATTCGGGTTCTGCGCCCACCGCTCGCCCTGGGGCAGGCGAGGCAAGGGCGGCAGCGAAGGCGCCAGCGTGTCAGCCGAGACCGCGCGCGCCCGGTATCGATCGGGCAGCTCGCTCGAAGGCGGCAGCTTGAGGGCCGAAACCTGGATGATGCGCCGCGTGGGGGCCAGGCGCGCGATGGCCGCTGAGCCATCCGCAGCGGCAGCGGTCGCCGCGTCGGGAGCCGTGTTCCGACCCGCCGCAACCGGCTGAGCCGGGGCTTGGCCGGAGGGCGCGCTCAGCAGCTCGGGCAGCATCTCGGCGGCCAGAGCCGGCGCGCTCTGAGCCGCCGGCAGGGCCGCGACCGGCGCTTCGCGCGGCTGGGTGCCCGCAAGTACTTGCACGCTCACCGCAGGCAAGCCGGCGTTGCCCGGACTCTTTGCGCTGGCCTCGCGCAACGCCCTTTCGCGCAACGCCCTTTCGCGCAACGCCTCAACCGAGGCGGGAGCCGGGCTTGTCGCCCTGGCCCTGGGCGCTCGGGCCTTAGACATCTGGCGCCGCGAAGCAGCCGCAGCCTGAGCCGGGCTGGGAGCGTGTCGCGAGCCTGAAAGCGGAAGGCGGGCTTTGGTTTGCAGCGCGAGCGCGGCAGCCGGGGGAGCCTGCACGAAGCGGGCGCGCGAAGGGGTCGGGATCGGCATCGCCGACACTCGGGGCGCAGCGGGACGCGATTGAAAGAGCGTCGCCGAGCTCAAGGGGCCGCGCTTCTCGCCCGCCTGTGCGATCCAGCGCGAGGATGGCTCGTCCTGCCGCCGCGCCTCCTCTGGATCGCCGCTGCTGCGGCGGCTCTGGGGAGCGCGCGTCGTGCTGCTGTCGGCCGCCTGCACCGCCTCGCCCGTGGAAGCCACGGCGAAGGTGCCCAGCGAAAGGGCGCACAGCCACAGGCTGGCGTGGCTGGAGCAGCTGGCCGGGCGGGGGCGCGCCGCAGCCGCCTCAAGAATCGCGGAAGCCGAGGACAGGTTCGCGCTGCAAGTACTTGCACGAGCGCGCGCCGGAGCAGCGGGCTCGGGCGCGAGAAGGGCCGGGGATGCGCCCGCAGGTGCGGGATGCGCCGTGTTCATCGAGTCTCTCCTCAACAAGCGTCTGTTCCAGGCAGTCCCAAGCGCCGATGCGCCAGGCCACAGCAGCAACGTCCAACGCAAGAGTGCGGCAAAGGTGTGCGCATCCAGGCAGCCGGATGCAGCAAGGGCTTCAGTCGGTGCAACGTGCGGCAGGTGCGGCGATTGTGGAACAGCTCGACAACGGAGCGCAGCTCAGCTCAGGCGACAGCCGGGCTCAGCTCAGGCGACAGCCTGTAGCATAGGCTTACGCGAACAGCCTTTGCAAACAAAACCGCCGCCGCCGGCACCCAGGTCTGCAAATCAAGGCGCGGCAGCCTGGTCTCCCTGCTGCCTCACGCCGCCTGGCGCGGCCCCATCAACCGGCTGCCTTGAGACGAGCCCCGCCCGCGCGATTTTCGCACATCCGAGCGCCGGTTTCATCCCCTGAGCCGCTTCGCCTCGGGCAAGAGGCCGCCTAACTTCCGCGTTCTGCAAGCGGCTGGCAGCCAAACAAACAGGCCAAGCGGCACGCCCAAGGTTGCCAACGCCTATGTCTTACCGCATCGCCGTGGCTTTTTGACATCCTCGGCGGCCCGATGCCTTCACAGCGGCCCGCAACGCTCAGCTCTGCTCAGCTCAGCCGCTCCCTGGCTCGCTTCCAGGTTGTTGCCTTTAGCGGTTCGTGAGGGGCGTGTGAGGGGCGTGTGAGGGGCGTGTCAGGGGCGCGCCCGGCTGCAAGTACTTGGGGTTGGAAGGCTCAGCCGAAGAGCTTGAGAAACCCTTTTTTGCGCGCGCTCTCGACGTGGGCGGTGGGCAGCTTGAAGAGGGTCTGGGCGAGGGCGCGCAGGGTGACGGCGACGTCGCTCTGGGGCTGCGAGAGCACGAAGGGCGTGCCCATGTTGATGGCCTGGGCCGTGGTGTTGGGCTCGTTGGGCAGCACGGCGGCGACCTTGTGCTCCAGCGTCTGCTCGAAGTCGTCGCGCGAGATCATGTCCGTGGGGTCGGCGCGGTTGATGATGATGCGCACGCGCTGCGCCAGCTCGGGCGGCATCAAATCCAAGAATGTCTTGGTTGAGCGCAGGGCGAGCAGGTCCGAGGAGGACGAGACCAGGATGATAATGTCCAGGTGGGGCAGCACGGCGGCGGCCTCGTCGCCGGTGAGGAGGGGGAAATCGACCACGGTGACATCGGCCATGGAGCGGCACAGCTCGAAGGTGCGCTGCAGGAAATCGTCAGGCATCTCGCCCGAGGCCGAGGTGTTGGTGCCCTGCCAGTTCCAGTACATCAAGCTGGAGCGGTGCGCGGTGCCGAACTGCTTGAGCACATCCGAGGTGTAGGAGCCTTCGTCCTGGGATGCTCCCGCGGCCATGTCGAGCAGCCCCAGCTTGGGCGTGAGGTTGAGCAGGATCGAGCCGTCGCCCGACTCCAGGCCGATGAGCTGAGCTGACTTGGCGCCGCTCTTGGCGACGATGGCGGCCATGTTGGTGGCCAGGGTCGTCTTGCCCAGCCCGCCCTTGCCCGAGACCACGCCGACCACGATGCCGTTGACGCTGGCCGCCTCCTCCGCCGTGGGAGCCGAGGCGACCGTGCGCAGCGTGCGGTGCGAGGCGATCGCCAAAATGCTCTCGCGCACCGAGGCGGCGTCCAGGGGCTTGAGCAAGTACTCCTCGGCCCCGGCGAGCATGGCGCGGCGCAGGCGGTCGGGCGATGAATCCGACGAGATGAAGACCACAGCCAGCCCCTCGCGCACCGCCAGCGCGTTCTGAGCCAGGGCGAAGGGGTCGCTGTCGGGGCGGTCGGCGTCCACCAGCAGAATGTCGGGCTCGGTCGTCTGGATCGAAATCGGGACGGCCTCGGGGTGATCGACCTCGGGCATCAGCTCAACCGAGTACTCAGGGCCCAGTTCCATCCAGCCCGGCGGCAGCGCCTCGCCCAGGCACGCCGGCAAAATCCGAATCAGCTGTGTTTCCATGCCTTCCGTTGTCTTCCCGTTGCCTTGCCTTGCGTTGCGCGCTCCGTTGCGCGCTCGACTTGCGCCCGCTCTCCCCATCGCCCCGCCGTGAGTGAATTGCCCCTATTTTAGTTCAATCGCGCCCGGCTCGCGAGTTGAAGGGCCTCGCGAGGCCGCACCGCCGCTACACCGCCGGTGCACAGCAACCGCAAGTACTTGCAGGCGCCTGACAGTCCGCGCACCGCACGCCACGGCTCCTCAAGAATCCTCACGGCTGCGCAGCCTGTTCTTGGGCCTGGCGCATTGCCGCCTGGCGAGTGGTTTTACCACGCGCCGCCGCGCAGGGCGCGCTGGAAGACGGTGATGAGCCGAGGGTCCAGGGCGCGCCCGGATTCGGATTCCAGGGCGGCCCCGACGTTGTGGAACGAGCCCAGGGCGCCGCGATCGGGGCGCGCCTGCGACAGGGCGGCGAAACGCTGAGCGATGGCCAGCGCGCGCGAGCCCAGGGGGATGGCCTCGCCTTCGAGCCCGTCCGGGTAGCCGTGGCCGTCCCACCTCTCGCCGGCGTGCTTGACGATGCGCGCCACGCTCGCCCAGCCCTCGACCTCGCCCAGCCACTGCGCCCCGGCCTGCATCGAGGCCCGGATCGCGTCGCGCTCCTCGGGCGAGAGCGCGCCCTGCTTCTGCAGCAGGGCGTCAGGAATCGGCACGCGCCCGATGCCGTGCAGCAGGCCCGCCATCTCCCACTCCTCGACCTCGCGCTCGCTCAGCTCCAGAGAACGCGCCATCAGAGCGCAGGTGTGCGCCACCAGAGGCCCGTGCCCCACGCGCCGCACGTCGCGCACATCGACCACGCGGGCCGCCAGGTGCGCCAGGTCGCGATACGAACGCCCCACGCGCTCCAGCCGCAGCGCCCCTTCGAGCCAGGCCCCCGCCTGAGCCGCGCACGCGCCCCACAAAGGCCGCCACTCGTCGCTGAGCCGCCCGTCCTCGCTCTCGATCCAGGCCAGCACAGCCCCGCCCGCCTGCCCTCCCGCGCCATCCGGCCCCGAGCTTGAGGGCAGCAGCATGAGCAGCGAAGGCGCCTCGCCGCGCCAGTCCCAGCCGCCCGCGCCCTGCGCCACGAAGTCCAGCACGCTGTTGCCCGAGTCCAGCACGCCCCAAGTACTTGCGGACGAGCCGCCGAGACTGCCCGCCTCGGCAGCGTCGGCGGGCGAGCTGCTCAGCGTGGACGATTCTCGCGCTCCCGATCGCACCGGCTGCGCCTCGTCCGCGAGGCTTGAAGCGCCTGAAGCGCCTGAAGCGCCTGAAGCGCCCGAAGCGCCCGAAGCGCCTGAAGCGCCTGAAGCGCCTGAAGCGCCTGAAGCGTTGGCCGCCGCACCGCTCGCAGCGAGGCTCGCCGCCGCCTCGTCCGGCTTTTCGAGGCCCGGCGCGGGGGCTTCTGCGGCGCCGGGCTCAGCGAGCTCATCGCGCACCAGAGCGAGCGCGCCGGCGGCGAAGTCGGCGTTGGCGGCATCCCAATCGTCGCGCAGCAAAGGCCCCGACGCGCCGTCCTGCAGCCGTTCGAGCGGAACGCCCAGCGCGAGAGGCGAATTTTCCTCGCGCGAAAACGAGGTCACGGAGGCGGCGGTCGCGGCCTGCTCTCCTGAATGCGCCAGGGCCACCGGCTGCCAGGCGTTGCCCGAGGTGTACACCAGCAGCAGCACGGCACGCGCCCCCAGCAGAGCGGCCAGCGCCCCGGCCAGCAGCGGCGTGCCCTCGTCCACCTCGCTGCTGCTCCAAACCGGCGACGCCACCCAGTTCTCCAGCCGCCGCGTCGCGCCCGAAACCACCGCGTCCTCACGCCTCCAGCCGCTTGCTATTGCCATAAAACAGCCTCAAGTACTTGCCCCGCCAAAACGCGCTTGCTCAACCCCTTGCCTCAGCCTAATCAGCCTAACACAGCGCCGCAACGAAGCTCCCGTGTCCTCGAATCATGTCGCCAAAGCCTCGCTTGCACGCGCGGTCACGGCAAGCCCCGCGGTCACGGCAAGCCCCGCGGTCACGGCAAGCCCCGCGGTCACGGCAAGCCCCGCGGTCACGGCAAGCCCCGAAGCCGCTCAAGTACTTGCCACGCTGCGCGCGCTGCCACATCTTGAAAGCATGGCACAATCTTCCGCTTCGCCTCCGCCGCTCCCGCAGCGCGCTCCGCAAGAGCAGAGCGGGGCGCGCTCAGCCGCTGGCCCAGACGAGCTGAGCGGCCTCTACGTCCTGACGCACCACGCCTGGGGCGGCGGGCACGAGAGCATCGCGCGCGCCGCCCTGCGCGGCGGCGCGCGCATCGTGCAGCTGCGCGACAAGCACTCGCCGCCCGCCGCCCTCGAAGCCGTGGGCCACCGCCTGCGCGCCCTGACCCGCGACTTCAACGCCCTGCTGCTCGTCAATGACGACGCGCGCCTGGCCCGCGCCATCGAAGCCGACGGCGTGCACCTGGGCCCGGACGATGCCTCGCCCGCAGAGGCGCGCGCTGTTCTTGGAGGAAGCGCCTTGATAGGCGTCTCGTGCGGCACGGTTGAGGAGGCGCGGCGTGCCTTCGCGCAGGGAGCTTCCTACATCGGCGCGGGCGCGGTTTTCGGCACGGCCACCAAAGCCGATGCGGGCGAGGCCATCGGGCTGGACGCTTTGCGGGCCATCGTGCGCGCCACGACGCTGCCCGTGGCCGCCATCGGGGGCGTGGACGGCTCGAACATCGCTCTGCTGCGGGCTTGCGGCGCGCGCATGGCGTGCGTCATCTCGGCCATCGCGCGCGCGGGCGGCGAGGACGCCATGGAGCAGGCCGCGCGCGCTTTGAGCGTGGCCTTTGCCTCTGCTTGAGTGCTCGGCTCCGCTGCAAGTACTTGAGGGCCGGCGCGGTTGGACCTTGACGGGCCGGTCTCCCGTGGCAGCACGATCGGGAAAGTTCGATAGTCGCTCGTGCCGTTCTCGAAGCCGTTGTTGAGCCATTCGTGGCAGCACGATCGGGAAAGTTCGATAGCCTCGCTCAGCTCAAGCCTCAACCCCGCCGCAAGTACTTGAGAGGCCATCGCGCCAATGGAAACACACGACCCAAACGAAGTGCAGCCGCCTCAAGCGCAGCCGACCCTGGCGCAGGCGGGTGAGTTCGGGGCGATTGCGCGCTGGGCCAGCCGGCTTTGGACAGGGCGGGGCGTGCGGCTTGGCATCGGCGACGACGGCGCGTTGCTCGAAGCCTTGAGCGCGCCTGTTGTGAGCTGCGATGCCCTGGTTGAGGGCATTCACTTCAAGCTGGGCTGGACTTCGGCGCGCGACCTGGGCTGGAAGGCCCTGGCGGTGAGCCTGTCGGATTTGGCCGCGATGGGCGCTCGCCCCGCCGCCGCTTTTCTCTCGTTGGCCGCGCCGCCTTCGCTTGAGCTGAGCTGGCTGGACGAGTTCTTCGCGGGCCTGGACGAGTGCGCTCGGGCCTTCGCCTGCCCGCTGGCCGGAGGCGACACCACGCGCTCGCCCGGCCCGCTCTTCCTCTCGCTGTGCGCCGTGGGCCAGCTGCAAGTACTTGACAGCCCGCTGCGCCGCGATGGAGCGCGCGCCGGCGACCTGCTGCTCGCGACGGGAACTCTGGGCGACAGCCGCGCCGCCCTGCGCCTGCTGCAGGAAGAGCGCAGCTCAGCCGAGGCGAGCATTCGCTTCTTGCTCGAACGCCACTTTCGCCCCACGCCGCGCCTTCTGGAAATCGCGCGCGTGCTGCAGCAAGCGCCTCAAGCGGTCGCGGCGGCTCTGGATTTATCGGATGGGCTGGCGGGCGACGCGGCTCACATCGCGCGCGCTTCGGGCGTCACGCTGCGCTTCGATTACGATAACCTGCCGCTTTCGCCCGCGCTGCTCGATGTCGCGGCTCGCCTGGGCTGGGACGCGCGGCGCGAGGCCCTGCGCGGCGGCGAGGACTACGAGCTGCTGCTGTGCGTGCGCCCTCAGCTCGCCTCAGCGGTGCGCGCGGCCATCGAAAGCTGCGGCACGCGCGCCACCTTCATCGGGCGCGTCGAAGAGCAGCAGGCAGAGCCGGTCATCGTGCAGCGAAGCAACGGCTCGCTCGTGGCGCACGAAGGCTCGTGGACGCACTTTTAAGCGGCGAACGGGCCGCCCGAGCTTAAGGCAGTTCAACCGAAGTGAAGAAGTAGCGGCGAGGTTCTCCCGCCCAATCGCCGCCTGGGAATCGCAAATTTGCAGGCTCAAAACGGGCGAGGGAACTGCTGGAATTCCTCGCGCTTCCAGCGGCCTGGGCTCGACAGCGAAAAGCGGCAAGTACTTGGATGAAAGTACTTGCCGCTTGGGTTCCGACGAGGCTTGATGCTCTACCGGGCGATGAGGTAGGCGGCCCCGGCGATGGCTGCGGCGATGCCGAAGTTTCGCTCGAAGCGCGCCCACTCGCGCTCGTCCTTGACGAAGGCGGACTGTCCCGCGCGGGCGAGCGGCGGGTTGTCCAGGGTGCGCACCTGGCAGTTCACGAACAGGTTGGCGTAGGCCGCCTCGGGCGCCACGGTGGCCAGCGACTCGCCCGGCGCCAGGTCGATGATGGTGCCAAAGCCAATCGAGGTGCCCTGGGGTGTCAAGTACTCGACCGGTGTGCCGACGCGCACGCCGCTCATCTCGCCCAGCGAGAGGCGCGCGAAGTACGGCGCGCCCTTGCCGTC
>JAABUK010004722.1_pt1 | contig 21904 bp, 18 predicted proteins | sample 5559141 | NCBI WGS metagenome assembly JAABUK01 (sample SAMN10711869, study PRJNA513367) | rock metagenome | isolation source: Antarctica rocks | place: Antarctica: Victoria Land, Pudding Butte nord | collected 2016-01-03
GCAACCTGCTGTTCCTGACCTATGCCGCCGCCCTGGCCTACCGCCGCGGCCTGCTGCGCATCGTCGGCGGCATGTGCGAGACGGACTTCAGCGGCTATCCGGATTGCCGGGACGACACGGTGAAGGCGATGCAGTTGGCCCTCAACCTGGGGATGGCCCGGCGCTTCGTGCTGGAAACCCCGCTGATGTGGCTGGACAAGGCGGCGACCTGGGCGATGGCGGACCGGCTCGGCATCCTGGACGTGACGGTGGAGCTGACGCACACCTGCTACATGGGCGACCGCACACATGTGCATCCCTGGGGCCGCGGCTGCGGCACCTGCCCGGCCTGCGAGCTGCGCGCCGCCGGGTGGGCGCGATGGAAGGACTCTGCCTAGTGTTCGACGGTTTCGACATCCACGACCTGATTGCCCGCTACGGCTATGGCCTGGTGAGCGGGGTGATCTGCCTGGAAAGCATGGGCATCCCGCTGCCCGGCGAAAGCCTGATGATCGCCACCGCCCTGTATGCCGCCGCGACGGGCAAGATCAGCATCGCCTGGGTGGTGCTGGCTGCGGCGGTGGGCGCCATCATCGGTGACAACTTGGGCTTTGCGATCGGGCGCCGGATCGGGCCGCCGGTGCTGCGGCGCTATGGTCCGAAGATCGGGCTGACGCTGGCGCGGCAGCGGCTGGCGCAGTTCCTGTTCCTGCGACACGGCGGGAAAGTGGTGTTCCTGGGACGCTTCGTGGCGTTCCTGCGTACCTTCGCCGCCGTGCTGGCCGGGGCGAACCGCATGGAGTGGGGCCGGTTCCTGGTCTGGAACGCCTTAGGCGGGATCACCTGGACCTGCCTCTACGGCTTTGGCGCCTACCTGCTGGGCAGCCAGGTGCACCGGCTGGTGGGACCGTTCGGCATCGTCACGGGCGTCATCGCCGCGGGCGTCCTCGTCCGGGGCGTCCTGTTCGTGCGCCAGCACGAGCGCCGGCTGCTGCATGAAGCGGAGGTGGAAATGCAGGCGCATGAGGCGGCGCGGGCGGCCCGTCAATGATGGAGGGCGCAGTGCCGGACGGCTCCGCCGGGATCACCCGGGACCGCATTGCGGAGACCGGGCGCCTGATCCGCCCGCACCTGCGGCGCACGCCGGTGATCCGCGTGGACGCCGCCGAGTTCGGGCTGCCGCCCGGCCCGCTGCTGTTCAAGATGGAGCAGATGCAGCACTCCGGCTCGTTCAAGGCGCGGGGGGCATTTGCCAACCTGCTGCTGCGCGACGTGCCGGCGGCCGGCGTGGTGGCGGCGTCGGGCGGCAATCACGGGGCTGCGGTGGCCTATGCGGCGGGGCGGCTGGGGGTGGCGGCGACGGTGTTCGTGCCGGGCATCACGTCCCCGGCGAAGGCGGAGCGCATCCGAGCCTATGGCGCCACCTTGGTGGTGGGCGGGGACCGGTATGCGGACGCCCTGGCGGCCAGCGAGGTTTATGCGGCCAACACCGGCGCCTTGCCGCTGCATGCCTTCGACCAGCCGGAAACCTTGCTAGGCCAGGGCACGGTCGGGCAGGAGATGCAGGAGGACGCGCCGGAGCTGGACACGGTGCTGGTGGCGGTCGGCGGCGGCGGGCTGATCGGCGGGGTTGCGGCCTGGTATGCCGGCGCGGCGCGGGTGGTCGCGGTGGAGCCGGAGGGAGCGCCGACGTTGCACACTGCCTTTGCCGCGGGACGGCCGGTGGACGCTCCGGCCGGCAGCGTGGCGGCGGATAGCCTGGCGCCGCGGCAGGTCGGGCAGATCATGTTCGGCATCGCCCGGCGGTTCGTGGCGCCCGATGTGGTGCTGGTGTCGGACGACCACATCCGGGCGGCGCAGGCGGCGCTGTGGTCTGCGCTGCGCGTGGTCGCCGAACCGGGCGGGGCCGCGGCGTTTGCGGCGCTGCTGTCGGGGCGGTATCGGCCCGCAGCCGGGGAGCGGGTGGGGATATTGGTGTGCGGGGCCAACACGACGGCGGTGCGTTTCGGGGAATAGCGCGGCACCGGGTTGAGAAGGGCGGCGACCCAGCCCTGATTGGACCTTAGCCGCAGCAGGGACCAGTTGAACCGTGATGACCCTGGATCAGTTCCTAGCTGACATCAAAGCCCGCAAGGGCGCACTCGGCATGATGGACACCCCGGCCGAGGTCGAAGCCATGCGGAACAAGGGAGGGCGCCGCACGCCCGAGAAGCGGGAGTTGCTGCACCGGGTAGAAGAGCGCGCACGCGCAGCAGGCGTAAAGCCGTTCAAATCGTACTATTGATCGCCCGTGCGGGGCGGAGGAGCAGCCAACAAGGCCGCCCCTTCGCGAAACGCTACGCCGACACGAACCGGTCGGTGTAGGTGGCAGGTAGGTCCACCTTCGCCGCAGCAACCGCCGGGTCGAACCCAGCCAGCATCTTGTAAACCGTCTGCGCCATCTCCGGCGTCACCCGCCCGTCATGCTGGAAGGCGTCCTTGTTGCGGACGAACGCGCTGTCGCACACGTTGCGTCCTACTGTGCACATGCCGGCCTGCAACGCCCCGATGGCCTGGTCCGGCGTGGCCCCTTGCAGGAACGTCGTCGCCTCCCGGATCGCGGCGGCCGCCCCGCGTACCGCGGCCTCGTTCTTCGGGATCCACCCGGCGTCCGCATACAGGCAACCGGACGCATAGGGGCCGCCGAAGATCGCCTGCGTCCCCGCGCTGTCCCGCGCGTCGGCGAGCAGGACGATGCTGCCCTTGTTCTCCAGGTCGTTGATGATCGGGTCGAACAGGCTGAGCGCGTCTATGTCCCCCCGCTCGAACGCGGACAAGGCGGTCGCTGTCGTGCCCACGCCGATGGCGCTGGCGTCGGTCGGCTTCAGCCCGGCCTTTACCATTAGCTGCATCGCGAACAGGTGGGTCGCCGACCCCGGCGCCGAGACGCCGATCTTGCGCCCTTTCAGGTCCGCGGCCGTCTTGATCTCCCCGGCCAGAGCCTTGCGCACGCCCAGCGCCAGGCCGCTGTTCCGCGCCTGCAGCACGAAGGCCTGCAGGTGCGCGCCCTTCGCCGCCAACTGGATCGTGTGCTCGTAGTAGCCGCACACCACGTCCGACGACCCGCCGAGCAACGCCTGCATGGCGCGGGCGCCGCCGGGGAACTGGGCGACCTCCGCCTCGATCCCGTGCTTGGCGAACAGGTCCTGGCCCAGCGCCACGAAGAACGGCATGTAGCCATACAATGCGATGCCGCCGCCGGCGAAGCGGACCTTGGTGCGGGACTGCGCGATGGCGGGCAGTGGCAGGGCGGCGGCAACACCGGCAGTCAGGGCGGCGCGGCGGGTGAGCATGGGCGTGTCCTCCATTATATATCAGGCGTCCCGGGGCGTATCTGCCCTCGGCTGCCAGACCAGCAGCCGGTTCTCCGCCAGGCTGACGCCCGCGTCCAGCACCAAGGCGCAGCCGGTCAGCACGACGATCCCCGCGAACACGGTATCCACATCGAACACGCCCTCCGCTTGCAGGATCAGGTAGCCAACGCCGTTGGCGCTGCCGAGATACTCGGCGATCACCGCGCCGACGAAGGCCATGCCGACCGAAACATGGAGCGAGCTGAACACCCAGCTCAATGCCGCGGGCAGGTAAACGTGGCGCAGCAGTTGCCGCCGGGTCGCGCCAAGCATCCGTGTGGCGTTCAGCACGGTGGGGCTCACCTCCCGCACGCCTTGCAGGACGTTGAAGAACACGATGAAGAACACGAGGGTGAAGCCGAGCGCCACCTTGCTCGCCATGCCCAGCCCGAACCACATGGCGAAGATCGGCGCCAGAATGACGCGCGGCATGGCGTTGGCTGCCTTGATGTAGGGGTCCAGCACCGCCTGAGTGCGCGGACTGAGGCCCAGCCATAGCCCGGCCAGCACACCGGCGGTCGTGCCTGACGCGAAGGCCATCAGGGTCTCGCTGATGGTGACGAACAGGTGCGGCCAGATCTCTCCGGTGCCGAACCATTGGGCGATGACGGCGGCGATCTTTTCCGGACGGCCGAAGAACAGGGGGGACAGGACGCCGGTGGCGCTGCCGAGCTGCCACAGTGCGAGCAGGACGAGGCCGATGCACAGCCGGGCCGCGGTGATCATCGCGCCGGACGCCGCAAGAAGGATGCGTCCCGCTCCCTCTCCCTCCGGGAGAGGGTCGGGGTGAGGGGGAGAGCAAGCGCGGCACTGTCCAGCACGGAGTCTAGCTCTTTCTGCGCCAACGGTGCCCCGCTCCGCAGCCAAGACCCCCTCACCCCGACCCTCTCCCGGAGGGAGAGGGAGCAGCAAGCAGAGCTTTTGCGCGTTCGCCTCGCCGGCACCCTCACGCCGCCCGCCCGCTCTGGTAGGCGCGCAACACCTCGTCCCGCAGCACGGACCAGATACGCTCCTGCAACTTCTGAAAGTGCGGCGTCAGGCGGATTTCCGCCACGTCGCGCGGGCGGGGCAGGTCTATGGGGAACTCGGCGATGGGCCGGGTGGCCGGGCCGGCAGACAGGACCACCACGCGGTCGCTCAGGCTGATCGCCTCCTCCAGGTCATGGGTGATGAACAGCACGGACTTGCGGGTGGCGCTGCCTTGCCACAGGGCCAGCAGCTCGTTTTCCATCATCTGCCGGGTTTGCACGTCCAGCGCGCTGAACGGTTCGTCCATCAGCAGGATCGGCGGGTCCAGCACCAGGGTCTGGGCAAGCTGCGCCCGCTTCCGCATGCCACCGCTCATCTGGTGCGGATACTTGGCGCCGTGGCCGTGCAGGCCGACGCGGTCAAGCCATGCCTCCGCCGCTGCCCGCGCTGCCGCCCGCGACTGGCCCGCGAACTCCGGCCCGGCGGCCACGTTGTCCCGCGCGCTGCGCCAGGGCATCAGGCTATCCGCCTGGAACAGGTAGCCGGCCCGGCGGTTGATGCCGCGCAACGGCGTCCCCAGCGCCTCAACGGTTCCGGACGTCGGCGCCAGCAGCCCGGCGGCCAGGTTCAACAGCGTGCTCTTGCCGCAGCCTGTCGGCCCGACGAGGGACAGGAACTCGCCTTCCTGCACCCGCAGCGTGGCGTCGCGGACGGCGGTATAGGCGCCGAAGCTGACCGTCACCCCTGTGAACGACAGCGCCGCCGTCATCGCATCAGTCAAAAGCAATTCCCCCCGGCCTCGCACCACCATAAGGCAGGGCCGGGCCGGGGGGAAACGGGGGGCTTGGCGCCCTCTTACTTGTTATCGGGCTGGTTGGCCGTTAGTCGGACCAGGCCCAGTTATGGCCATGCACCAAGCCATCGTCGTAGCCCGCCGCCGCCTTGGGCGCCGCGACCGGCTCCGAGCTGGCCCAGCCGTGGCTGTGGACCAGGCCGTCGTCATAGTCGTGATGCTCCCGCGGTTGCGAAACCGGGAGCATCTGCGCTGCCGGCTGCTGCTCCATCTGCGGCACCATCGGCGCGACGTGGCCCTCCTCATGGAACTGCTCGGTCTCGGTGCTGCCGGCCATCGCCGTCGTGCTGCTGCGCCCGCCGGACGCCGCGACCGCCACGGCGTCGAACCAGCCGGTGCCGACCTCACGCTGGTGCCGGGTCGCAGTGTAGCCCTCGGCCTCGCTGGCGAACTCCGCCTGCTGCAGCTCCGAGTAGGCCGCCATGCCGCGCTCCTTGTAGCCGCGGGCCAGCTTGAACATGGACAGGTTCAGGCTGTGGAACCCGGCCAGCGTCACGAACTGGAACTTGTAGCCCATCGCGCCAATCCGCTGCTGGAAGGAGGCGATATCCTCAGGCGACAACTTCTTCTGCCAGTTGAAGCTGGGCGAACAGTTGTAGGCCAGCATCTTGCCCGGGAACTGTGCATGAATCGCATCGGCGAAGCGTTGCGCCTCTTCCAGGTTCGGCTCGCTGGTCTCCCACCACAGCAGGTCGGCATAGGGCGCGAAGGCCAGGCCGCGAGCGATAGCATAGTCCACGCCGACACCGGGCTTGATGCGGTGGAAGCCCTCGCTGGTGCGCTCGCCGGTCAGGAACGGGCGGTCGCGCTCGTCCACGTCCGCGGTCAGCAGTTGCGCGCTGTGCGCGTCGGTGCGGCAGAGCAGGACGGTGCTGACGCCCTCCACGTCGGCGGCCAGGCGGGCGGCGTTCAGGGTGCGTATGTGCTGGCTGATCGGGATCAGCACCTTGCCGCCGAGGTGGCCGCACTTCTTCTCCGACGCCAACTGGTCCTCGAAGTGCACACCGGCGGCGCCGGCCTCGATCATGGCGCGCATCAGCTCGAAGGCGTTCAGCGCACCGCCGAACCCGGCCTCGGCGTCGGCGATGATCGGCGCCATCCAGTGAATGCTGCGGTCGCCCTCCATCTGCGCGATCTGGTCGCAGCGGCGCAGGGCGTTGTTGATGCGTTTCACCACCTGCGGCACCGAGTTCACGGCATACAGCGACTGGTCCGGATACATCTCGAGCGACGAGTTGGCGTCCGCCGCCACCTGCCAGCCCGACAGGTAGATTGCATTCAGCCCGGCGCGGACCTGCTGCATCGCCTGGTTGCCGGTCAGCGCGCCGAGGGTGTTCACGTACGCCTCGGTCTTCAGCAGGTGCCACAGGCGCTGGGCGCCCATCTCGGCAAGGGTGTGGCGGATGCGGAAGGTGCCGGACAGCCGGGTCACGTCGGCGTCGGTGTAGTCGCGGCGGATGCCCTCGAAACGCTCGGGCTGGCCGCCGGAGGACATGCCGTCGGGTTGGTGGTTGGGCTGGTTGCGCATGGTCGGTATTTCCTGTTCGTCTGGTCTGGCTAGTCAAATATTGACATTGCACCTGCGAAGGGAAAGGGGGAAAACACCAATCACGCGGCAAGCTAGTTGTTGGATTGTTCAAACAGTCTGTAAATCCGTAAAGGTTGTAAATGGCTGCACCCCTGATTGGCCGCACCGTCCGCCGCCTGCGGCAGGAGCAATCGCTGACCCAGCAGGCGCTGGCCGCACGGCTCGGCATCAGCGCCAGCTACCTGAACCTGATCGAGCACGAGCAGCGGGCCGTCACCGCCAGCCTGCTCATCAAGATGACCGAGGCGCTGCGGGTGGACCTGGCCGCCCTGTCCGGCAGCCAGGAACGGCAGTTGGAGGCCGGGCTGCGGGAAGTGTTCGCCGACCCGGCACTGGACCAGACCGTGCCGGATGCGGAGATTGAGGGCCTGGCCGCCGCCAGCCCCGCCGCGGGCCGGGCGGTGCTGGCGCTGTATCGCGCATGGCGGGTGGCGCGGGAGGATGCGAGCGGCATCGCCCTGCCCTCCGGCCGCCGGCTGCTGCTGCCGCATGAGGAGACCCGGGACGCCTTCCACGACCGGTCCAACCACTTTCCCGCTATGGAGACGGCGGCGGAGCGCATTGGCGACGAACTGCCGCCGGAGCCGGCGGAGCTGAACCACGCCATTGCGGACCGGCTGCGCCGGGTGCATGGCGTGTCGGTTCGGGTGGGGCCGCTCGACGGGGCGCTACGGCGCTATGACCCGGCAACGCGCGCCATGTCGCTGTCCGAGCAGTTGCCGCGGGAAAGCCGGGGTTTCCACATGGCGTTCCAGCTTCTGCTGCTGGAGGCGCGGGACGCCGTGGAGGCGGAGGTGGCGGCGATTGCACCGACCACGCCGGAGGCCGGGGCGCTGATCCGGCTGGGGCTGCTGAACTACGCCGCGGCGGCGCTGCTGATGCGGTATGACCGGTTCCTGGCGGCAGCGGCGGCAGTGCGGCACCACGTGGACGCGCTCGCGGCGCGGTTCGGGGTCAGCTACGAGCAGGCGTGCCACCGCCTGTCGTCCTTGCAGCGGTCGGGCGCGCGGGGGGTGCCGTTCTTCTTCCTGCGTGTGGACCCCGCGGGGAACGTGAGCAAGCGATTCTCGGCGGCCGGGTTCCCATTTGCTCGGTACGGCGGGTCGTGCCCGCGCTGGGTCGTGCACGCGGCGTTCGCGTCGCCGGGGGTGCTGCAGGTGCAGGTGGCGGCGCTGCCGGACGGGGCGGCATTCTTGTGCTTCGCGCGCTGCGTGGTGGGCCGGGCGACACGCTGGGGGGAACCGGCGCCGACGCACGTGGTCGCGATGGGCTGCGAGGTCGGGCACGCCGACGCCCTGGTGTATGCGGACGGGATTGACCTGGAGCGGGCGGCGGTGGGGATCGGGCTGTCGTGCCGGCTGTGCGACCGCGAGGGCTGCCGGAGCCGGGCGTTCCCGCCGCTGGAGCACCGGCTGGCGCTGGACCCGATGCTGGCGGCGGATAGCCCGTATCGGTTCGTGCCGAAATCATGATGTGAGGACGCTGCTTGCCTGCCTGAACGGCAAGACTTTCCAGGACGCCAAAGACCGTCTTTCGCCCTACCCCTTCCGCACATCCCACATGATCGGCACCGGCGCGTTCACCACGCCGGATAGGCTGCTGCGCGTGGCCTGGTAGTTCAGGAAGAAGCCAGTCGGGATGAACGGCGCCTCCGCGACCAGCGACGCGTTGAGCTTGGCCGCCGCCGCCTTCTCCGCCGTCAGGTCCGGCGCCTCATACCAGGCGGCGATGTCCGCCTGCACCTGCTCGTCCGTCGGCCAGCCGAACCAGGCGGTCTTGCCGGTGCAGTAGATGTGCGGGTAGGTCGCCGGCGACGACGAGCCGACGCCTGCGGCCCAGGTGTGGAAAATGTGCCAGCCGCCCTCGGACGGAGGCTTCATGCTGGCCCGGCGCGCGGTCATCGTGCCCCAGTCCATCGCCTGCAGGTCCACGTTCACGCCGATGCGGCCCAGCAGGTCGGCGGTCACGTCCGCCTGCGCCTTGGCCAGCGGCTGGTCGGTCGCCATCATCAGCACGATCTTCTCGCCGGTGTAGCCGGCTTCCCGCAGCAGCGCCGCGGCGCCGGCGTAGTCGCGCTTGCCATGCAGCACCTCGCCCCCTGCCTCGGTGAACAGCGGGGTGCCGGGCGGGAAGTATCCGGCGACAGGCTTCCACAGCGCCGGGTCGCCGCCGACGACTGCCTGCATGAAATCGGCTTGGTCCGTCGCCATCATCAGCGCCCGACGCGCCCGCCGGTCGTTGAATGGCGGATGCAGGTGGTTGACCCGGAACACACCCATGTTGCCCAGCGGGTCGGCGATGCCCACGCGGATGTCCCGGTTCCGCTTCAGCAGCGGCACCAGGTCGGGGATCGGCTACTCCCACCAGTCCACCTCGCCGTTCTGCAGCGCCGCCGCCGCGGTGCCGCTGTCGGGGATCGCCTGCCATTCCAGCCGGTCGAACAGCACGCGCTTGCCGCCCGCCAGCCAGTCCGACTTCTCCTCCCGTGGGACGTAGCCGGCGAACCGCTCGAACACGGCGGAGGAGCCGGTCACCCATTGCTCCCTGCGGAACACGAAGGGGCCGGAGCCGACATACTCGGTGATGGGCGTGAAGGCGTCGGTGGACGCGATGCGCTCCGGCATGATGAAGCACACGGGCGTGCTGACCTTGCCGAGCGCATAGATCAGCTTGGGGAACGGACGCCGCAGCCGGAAGCGGAAGCGGCGGTCGTCCAGCGCGTCCAGCGCGTCCAACTGGGCGCTGATGCGCTGGCCCATCAGGTCGCGCTTCATCCAGCGGCCCACGCTGGCGACGGCGTCGCGCGCGCGCACTGGCTCGCCATCATGGAAGCGCAGGCCGGGGCGTAGGGTGAAGGTCCAGGTCAGGCCGTCCGCCGAGGTCTCGTGCCCCTCGCACATCTGCGGCCGGGATGTGAGGCTGCTGTCCACGCCATACAGCGTGTCCCAGAACAGCAGGCTGGCATTGCGGACGACGTCAATGGTGGTCCAGATCGGGTCCAGATTCGACAGCCCGGCCTGCGGCACGAAGCGTATGGTGTTCGCCACCGCCGCGCCGGCAATGCTGGGCGCGGCCAGCCCGGCCGCAGTGGCCCCGGCGGTGGCGAGGAGCGTGCGGCGTTTCATGCGGCTCTCCAGTGCCGGACTTTTTGGTCCGGCCTGGGTGCAGACTGCACCGGCTTTGCGGGGACCGGTAGTGTTTCGTTTGAGCGACGGCTTGCGAGCTGAAGCAGACCTACAACGGGCGCTGTCCTACGGCCGACACCGGCCGATGGCTGCCCGTCCGCTGTTGGATAAGCGGCAGTATTAAGCGGCCCTCTGCCTATCGTCGAACGCAGCGGCTGGAGCTTGCCTTCATCGGGGACGGGACGCTGCGCTGAGGACGGTTCAAGTTGGGCGGGTGACACACCTATTGAGCATCGGCCGGCTAGCGACGCCGCTGAACCTGCTGTGCTGGATTGCGCTCGGCAACACGGCGACTTTGACCCAAGTTTGATGGAGGTCTACACTGTAGGGATACATCAAACTTGGATCAAACTCATGGCGGATGCAGTAGACCAAGCCATCGAGCGGATCATAGCCGGGGCGACCGGCGACGAGTGCGAGGCGCCCGGTCTCGACTTCAAGCAGGATGCGAACGGCTCCCATTCCCTGGACGTCCTGGTCACCCGAGCGGCCATCTGCTTCGCTAATGCTGCTGGCGGAAGCATCGTGATCGGCATCTCTGACAAGGTCAGGGGACGGGCAGCGTTGCTGGGTACCCTCGTTGCCGCAGACGCCCTATGCCGACGAATCCTCGAATTGAGTAAGCCGCCGCTTATAACCGAAATTGAGGAGCGCATGCATCCCGTCCGGCTCTTGGTGGTACGAGTGCAGAGCGGGTCCAGCGTCTATGCCGACACCCAGGGACGATCATGGCGGCGGGTAGGCACCGGCTGCGTTCCGCTCCAACCGCATGACATGGCGCGGCTGTCGCAGGAGCGCGCCGGTTTCGACTGGTCCGCACAGCCTTCCGGGCGGGCAGCAGGCGATGCCCTACCCGAAGCCCTGCATATGGCGCGAAGCCTGCTTGCGAGCCTCAACGACAACCGGCGGGAGATCGCGAAGCAGTCCGATCCAGATCTGCTACGGGCGCTAGGAGTGACCTGCGATGATGGCTCGCTCAATCGCAGCGGAGGCGTGTTGTTTTGCCAGCCGAACGGCTCGTCGGATGCGATTGTCTACCAATACAAGCTGACGCCAGGTGGGGAACCTCGAGCGGTTCAGCGCACAAGCAGTCCACTCGTGATCGGGTTCGGACGGGTCATGGACGCAGTCACCTCGCGTCAAAGTACCACGCCTGTTGCGATGCCCAACGGGCAGCAACTCACCATTGAGGACTTTCCCAGCCTTGCCGTCCGCGAAGCGCTCTCCAATGCCATATGCCACCGGGATTGGCAGTTCTCCGATCCGATCACAATCGACCACTCTCCCGAGGTGTTCTCCGTCACATCGCCCGGGCCGCTGGTGGCAGGTGTCACGCCGGACAACATCCTGACCATGCCCTCGCGACCGAGAAACCGAGCCTTGGCCTCGGCGGTCCGGCTTCTCGGCCTGGCCGAGCAGACGGGAAGGGGAGTGGATCGTATGTTTAGAGAGGTGATCCGGTCGGGTCGGGGATTGCCCGAGATTACGGGAGACATAGACCGAGTGAAGGTTACTTTTGTGGGCGGTGCGCCGGACACCAACATCGCCCGGTTCGTCGCGAGACTTCCCGCGGCAGAGCGCGATGACACCGACACAATGCTGCTTCTTTTCCACCTGTGCAGGATGCAGACCATCACGGCGGTTCAGGCAGCGCCGTTGCTGCAAAAGCCGCCGCTCGAAGTCTCTATCGTACTGCGCCGGCTGGCGGCCGAGCCGGTGGCACTCCTGGAACCCACACGGCATTCCCGGAATAGGACCCAAGGTGTCTACCGGCTTCGAGAAGAGACAGTCAGAGGCTTGGGTGCGGCGGTGACCTACAACCGAAGAACGCTCGATGAGATGGATCGAAAGATCATCGAGCATATCAAGGAGTACGGAAAAATCACGAACCGGACGCTGCAGAACTTCTTTGAAGTGCATGTATATCGGGCGCGTGACATCCTTTCTAACCTGCAGTCGCGAGGCATCATCGAGCGCGTTTCTGCGGTATCTCGCGGAAGCAAGGTTGAATGGGGGCCTGGCCCAAAGTTTCCGAAAACCCGAGTAGCAGCCAAGTCCGGGGCGAAGCGCTTAAGCGGCGATGCCGCGACGGATGCAGATAGGCCGGTGAACGGCGATGATGAGGAGAGCGAGAAGCAAGCACGACTCGACCTCGATAGTTGAACCCTCTTACTGATGTCTGCTTCAGAGCACGTCGCGGGTGCCTCCTAGCGTCCGAGTTAGGCGCAAAGCGGCGTCAAAAATTGAGGGCTTGTTCGTCCACTTTCCACCAGAAATAGACATCAAACTGGGACTTTACCGGGACGCCGCCAGGCTTGGACAGGGCCGCACCGGGGTTCGACACCCCACCCCAAGCCAGGCAAACTCCTCACACCCGGACGCAACGGAGACCCTCATGGACCACGACCTCATCCTGCGCAACGGCCGCGTGCTGGACCCGGGAACCGGACGCGACGAGGTGGCCGACATCGCCTTTGCCGCCGGCAAGGTCGCCGCCATCGGCCCCGGCCTGCGCGGCCGGGCGGAGCGGGACGTGTCCGGCTGCATCGTCATGCCCGGCAACATAGACCTCCATGCCCACATCTACTGGGGCGGCACCTCCATCAGCGTGGACGCCGACCAGCTTGCCCGGCGCTGCGGCACGACGACTTGGCTTGATGCGGGATCGGCCGGGCCGGGCAACTTCGCCGGCTTCCGCAAGCATGTGATCGAGCCGAGCCGCACGCGCATTCTGGCCTATTTGCACGTGAGCCATGCCGGCATCTTCGCCTTCTCGCGGTCCGTGATGGTGGGCGAAAGCGGCGACATGCGGCTGATGGACACCGAAACCTGCGCCGCGGTGGCGCGCGAGCATCCCGACGTGATCCGCGGCATCAAGGTGCGGGTGGGCGCCAGCACCAGCGGGGTGAACGGCATCGCGCCGCTGTATCATGCGCTCGCCGCGGCGGACCGGGCCGGGCTGCCGGTGATGTGCCACATAGACCGCCCGCCGCCGCGCTACGAGGACGTGCTGGCCGAGCTGCGGCCCGGCGACATCCTGACCCACTGCTACAAGCCGTTCCCCAACGCGCCCTGCTACGCCGATGGCCGGATCAAGGAGGCGTGCTGGCAGGCGCGGGAGCGCGGGGTGGTGTTCGACATCGCGCACGGCGCCGGGTCGTTCGACTTCGGGGTGGCGGAGGCAATGCTGGCCGGCGGCTTCCCACCGGATGTCATCAGCTCGGACGTGCACGTGCTGTGCATTGATGGCCCGGCGTTCGACAACATGGAGACCATGAGCAAGTTCCTGTGCCTCGGGATGCCGCTGGCCGACATCGTGCGGGCAGTCACCGCGGCGCCGGCTGCGGTGCTGCGGCGTCCGGACCTAGCGGACCTGTCGGTGGGCAGCACCGGGGACGCGACGGTAATGCGGCTGGAGGAGGGGCGGTTCACCTTCACCGACGTGTCCCGGCAGACCCGTGCGGGCCGGCAGCGCTTCGCGCTCGACAGCATGGTCGTGGGCGGGGCGCTGTGGCACGCGGCGGACGATCAGGCGAAGGCGGCGGAGTAGGGTTGCCGGTTCCGGTTAAGATGTGCGCCGATGCCTGCTCCCTCTCCCTCTGGAAGAGGGTTGGGGTGAGGGGGTCTTCGGTGCGGAGCGGGGCGATGCCGGTGCAGATGGCATGCAGCTTGTTGCGGGCCGAGACCGGCGCTTGCCCACCCCCTCACCCTAGCCCTCTCCCGGAGGGAGAGGGGACGACGGCGGTCCGTTAATCGCAGGCGATGGTTATGGACGTGACCCACTGGTTGCGTCGCCATCGCCTGCCTGGCACGCTTTCCACCACAAGGACGCCTCAAAGCGTTCACGGAGGAGGAAGCGTTATGAAGCGATTGCTGCTGGGCCTCGTCATGGCCGGTTCCGTCACCCTGGCCCAAGCCGCGGAGCTGCCACGGGCCGATCCCGCGAGCGTAGGATTGGACCCGGACCGGCTTGCCGCCATCACCCGCCTGCTGAAGTCCGACGTTGACCAGCATGTGCTGCCTGGCGGAGTGCTGCTGATCGCACGTCACGGTAAAGTCGCCTATGAGGAGGTGGTCGGCAGCCGCGATCCCCAGGCCCCTGCCCCCGCGGCGCGCGACGACATCTACCGTATCTACTCCATGAGCAAGCCGATCACCGTCACCGCGGCGCTGATGCTGGTGGAACGGGGCCGGATCGCGCTGGACGAGCCGGTGTCCAAGTACTTGCCGCAGTTCGCCTCCATGCAGGTTGGCGTGCCCGACGACTCCGGCGGCGGCATGCACCTGGTTCCGGCCGAGCGGCCGATGACGATCCAGGATCTGATGCGGCACAGCGCCGGGCTGACCTACGGGTTCTTCGGCAGCTCGCCGGTCAAGACCGCCTATGTGCAGGCGCACCTGAACGCGGGCGACCCGGACACCGCGGCCTTCGTGGACCGGCTGGCCAAGCTGCCCCTCGCCTACCAGCCCGGCACCACCTGGGATTACAGCTACTCCATTGACGTGCTGGGCCGCGTGGTCGAGGTCGTGTCGGGCCAGCCGCTGTATCAGTTCGAGAAGGAGAACCTGCTCGACCCGCTCGGCATGACGGACACCACCTTCGGGGTCGAGGACCCGGCGAAGCAGGGCCGCATCGCCGAACCCTTCGCCAACGACCGCTCAATCGGCGTGGGCGCGGAGTTCAGCGATCCCCGCCATCTCGTCCGGATGCAGTCGGGCGGCGGCGGCATGGTGTCCACGGCGCGGGACTACGCCCGCTTCCTGCAGATGATGCTAAACGGCGGCACGCTGGACGGCCACCGCTACCTCGGCCCGCAGACGGTGCGCTACATGACGTCGGACCAGCTTGGGCCGGTGAAGCCTGGGCCGCTGTATCTTCCCGGCCCCGGCTACCGGTTCGGCCTGGGCGTTGCGGTGCGGGCGGATGCGGGCGTCGCGCCGTTCCCGGGCAGCGTCGGCGACTGGTACTGGAGCGGGGCCGGCGGCACCTACATGTGGGTGGACCCGGTGCAGGACATGGTGGTCGTGTTCATGATGCAGTCGCCAAAGCAGCGCGTGCATTACCGGTCGGTGATCCGCGACCTGGTGAACGCGGCCATCGTCAGCGACGCGAACGGCCCCACGCAATGATTGCCTGCTTGAGTGGGTTCCGGGCCAGTGCAGCGTGCCTTACCAGCGCCGGGTGCGTCAGGACCTTGTCCTGACGCGACGGTATCGGGGCTGCGGCCCTTCCTGCCGGGCACGACATACCCCCTGCTGGCCCCCAACCGGCGCCCGCTCAAATAGGTTCTCTGCGGCGGTGCGTCGCCGCGGCGTCTCCATCTCACGACAGGGTTGACCCGCTGGAGACTGCACGACGTTCAATCCATCTTGACAGGCGGCGGCGTGCCAGCCAGCGTTTGTCCAACGCGCAGGGCGTAGCCGTCCAGACAGCGCACTCGATAAGGCCAGACACCAGCCAGCGGCGACGTCGCCACTCACGGTGAGGCGCAATCCAACGCCGGGGAGGCGCGCTGACATGGACCTGGGATTGAAGGGCCGCCGCGCCCTGGTGACGGGCGGCACCAAGGGGATCGGACGCGCCATCGCCGACTGTTTTGCGAGTGAGGGCGCGGCAGTCGCCATCTGCGCGCGCAACGATGCCGAGGTCACGCAGGCCGTGGCCGCCCTGCGCGGCATGGGGGTGGAGGCGTTCGGCCAGGCGGTGGACGTGTCAGACGGCCCGGCGCTGGCGGCCTTCGTGGACGCCGCCGCCGAGGCGCTGGGCGGGCTGGACATGATCGTTTCCAACGTTAGCGCCCTGGCGATCAGCGGCGACGAGGCGGCGTGGCGGGCGGGGTTCGAGACCGACCTGCTGGGCGCCGTGCGCCTGGTGGACGCGGCGATGCCGTATCTGGAGCGGTCGGATGCCGCCTCCATCACCTTCATCTCCAGCGTGTCCGGGCGCGAGATAGACTTCGCCGCCGGGCCATACGGGGCGATGAAGGCGGCGCTGATCCACTACGCGCAGGGGCTGGCGTTCCAGTTGGCCGGCAAGAACATCCGGGCCAACACGGTGTCGCCGGGCAACACCTACTTCCCCGGCGGCGTGTGGGAGCGGATCGAGACCGGCAACCCCGCCCTGTTCGCGCAGGCGATGGCGCTGAACCCGACGGGCCGCATGGGCCGTCCGGAGGAGATGGCGCGCCCGACGGTGTTCCTCGCCAGCCCGGCGGCGAGCTTCATCACCGGGACGAACTTGGTGGTGGACGGGGCGCTGACGCGCGGGGTGCAGTTTTGACCGGGTTTGCGGCGTAGCGCGTGGGTCCGGCGCTCACCTGGCCTTCGACCTGGCGCTGCGCGTGGGTGGGTGGGCCTGCGTGATGGACCGGGGGGACGGTGGCGTTGCGGAGGAAGCGGCTGGGGCTGGGTGGCCCGGGCTGGAGCGATATGCCGCTGCCGGCGAAGGGGACGGAGCGTTATGCCCGCGCGCAGCGGGAGGTGCGGACCTTGGCGCCGAGTTGGTGGATGACCAGTTTGCCGGCTCCGGCTTCGCGGTGACGGAGGCGTATCTGCAGGCGCTCGACGCCGTGTTCACGCGGGAGCGGCTGGATGGGCTGGTGTTCCCGCAAATGCGCGACCAGATGCCGCCGCTGCACGGACCCGGCACGATCCAGGAGACCACGGTCAGCGAGATCAACATCGCCGGGCTGCCCGGGGTTACGGTTCCTGCGGGCTGCTACGCGTCGGGGGCGCCGTTCTGCCTGATCTTCGTGGGGCGGCAGTGGAGCGAGGCGGACCTGCTCGCCTGTGCGTATGGGTATGAGCAGGCCACCCGGTATCGCCGGCCGCCTGACCTCGTGATGTCCTGAGCACTGCCGGGCTGGAACACAGGGGCAGCCCGGCAGCAGGCTTTCGCCAATGTATGCTCCCGAATCTGTGACGATCAGGGAAGTCACACGGGCGTTAGCGTTCACCCAACAGGGGGATGGCACCGATGATCAAACTGCGTGTGAACGGCCAGGACCAGGCATGGGACGGCGACCCGTCGCTGCCGCTGCTGTGGTTCCTGCGGGACGAAGCCGGGATGACCGGCACCAAGTTCGGCTGCGGCCAGGCGCTGTGCGGCGCCTGCACCGTCCATATTGACGGCCAGGCCGCCCGGTCCTGCATCACCGGCATGTCCGACGTGGACGGGCGCGAGATCACGACCATCGAGGGCTTGCATCCCACCGGCGACCATCCGGTGCAGAAGGCCTGGCGTGAGGTGGGCGTGCCGCAGTGCGGCTTCTGCCAGGCTGGACAGATCATGCAGGCGGCGTCGCTGCTGAGCGAGACGTCGCATCCGTCCGACGGGCAAATCCGCGAATCCATGTCGGGCAACATCTGCCGCTGCGGCTGTTATCAGCGCATCGAGGCCGCGATCCGCCTCGCCGCCACGGGGACCTAGGGCCATGACATATCCCGTCATCAAGAACGTATCCCGACGCACGCTGCTGCGCGGGACGGTGGGCGCCGGGGCGCTGGTGCTTGCGGCGCCGATGCTGCCGCGCCGGGCGTTTGCGGCGCCTTATGCCAGCGGCGCCAGTGCCATGCCGCACGGAACCGTCAACAACCCGCGCATCTTTGTCGCTATCGCCCCGGACGGGATCGTGACGATCCTGGCGCACCGGGCGGAGATGGGCACCGGTGTCCGCACCAGCTTGCCGATGATCGTCGCCGACGAGATGGAGGCCGATTGGGCGCGGGTCCGCATCCAGCAGGCGCTGGGCGACGAGGAGAAGTACGGCAACCAGGACACCGACGGCTCGCGCAGCACGCGGCATTATTTGCAGCCGATGCGCGAGGTCGGTGCGGCAGCGCGCACCATGCTGGAGGCTGCGGCCGCTAAACGCTGGGGCGTGCCCGTGAGCGAGGTGCGCGCGGCGAACCATGAGGTCGTGCACACCGCGACCGGGCGCCGGCTGGGCTATGGCGAGCTGGCGACGGATGCGGCGGCGCAGCCGGTGCCGGAGACGGCGAGCCTGCGGCTGAAAGACCCCAAGGACTTCCGCTACATTGGGCGTGGGCGCGTGGGGATTACCGACCTGCGCGACATTACCGTGGGCCGGGCGACCTATGGCGCCGATGTGCGGCTGCCGGGCATGAAGTATGTGGTGATCGCGCATCCGCCTGTGACCGGGGGGAAGCTGGTCAGCTTTGACGCTAAGGATGCTCTGGCCGTGTCCGGCGTCGAGCAGGTGATCGAGGCGCAGGGCTGGCCTTGGCCGTCCAAGTTTCAGCCGCTGGGGGGTGTGGCCATCGTCGCGCGCAACACCGGTGCGGCGATCAAAGGGCGCGATGCGCTGAAGGTGGTTTGGGATGATGGGGCCAACGCGCGTTATGACAGCGTGGCCTACCGGAAGGAGCTGGAGGAGGCGGCCCGGAAGCCCAGCTTGCAAGTGCGCAATACTGGGGATGCCGATGCGGCGCTGACGTCGGCGGCTACGGTGGTGACGGCGGAGTATTACTTGCCGCATCTGGCGCATGCCAGCATGGAGCCGCCGGTTGCCACAGCGCGGGTGCAGGGCGACAAGGTCGAGGTCTGGGCACCGGTGCAAAGCCCGGGCGGCACGCGAGAGGATCTGGCGAAGACGCTGGAGATTCCGATCGAGAACGTCACGGTTCATGTGACGCTGCTGGGGGGCGGGTTCGGGCGGAAGTCCAAGTGCGACTATGCGCTGGAGGCGGCGCTGCTGTCGCGCAAGCTGGGCGCGCCGGTCCGGGTGCAGTGGACGCGGGAGGACGACGTTCGGCACGACTTCCTGCATACGGTGTCGGCTGAGCGGATCGAGGCCGGGTTGGATGCGGGCGGCAAGGTGGTGGCTTGGCGGCACCGGAGCGCTGCGCCGAGCATCGGCTCGACGTTCAAGGCGGATACGCTGCATCCGCTGCCGTTTGAGTTGGGGATGGGGCTGGTGGATTTGCCGTTCGACTTGCCCAACGTGCGGGCGGAGAGCGCGGAGGCGGCGGCGCATACCCGGATTGGCTGGTTCCGCAGCGTCAGCAATATCCCGCATGTGTTTGCGGTGCAGTCCATGGTTGGGGAGATTGCGGCCCGGACTGGGCGCGATCCTAAGGATTTGCTGCTGGAGCTGATTGGGCCGGCGCGGATCGTGGACCTGAGCGGGTCGGTGAAGGATTTGTGGAACTACGGCGAGCCGTTCAGCAGCTACCCGATTGATGCGGGGCGGCTGCGGCGGGTGGTGGAGCTGGTGGCGGCGAAGGGCGAGTGGGGGCGGAAGCTGCTGCCGGGGCATGGGCTGGGGATCGCGGCGCACCGGAGCTTTGCCAGCTATATCGCGACGGTGGTGGAGGTTGCGGTGGATGCTAAGGGGCAGCTTACGATCCCGCGGGTGGATACGGCGGTGGATTGCGGGGTGGTGGTCAATCCGGAGCGCATCGCGTCGCAGATGGAGGGGGCGGCGATCATGGGGCTTAGCCTGGCGAAGCATGGGGCCATTACGTTCAAGGAGGGGCGGGTGCAGCAGGCGAACTATGACGACTATCCGGTGGTGCGGATTGATGAGGCGCCGATTGTGACGAACACGCACATTACGCCTTCGGATTGGGCGGTGGCGCCGGGAGGGATCGGGGAGCCGGGGGTGCCGCCGTTTGCTCCGGCGCTGTGCAACGCCATTTTTGCCGCGACCGGCAAGCGCATCCGGGCGCTGCCGATCGGCAAGCAGCTTGAAGCATGAGGGCGCTGGTTTTGATGGGCCTGCTGCTGCCGTTGGCGGTGCAGGCTCAGCCGGCGCCGTCGTCGAGCGTTCGGCCTCGGGGGACGGCGCAGGAGTCTTCGGTGGCTGCGCCGGCTCCGCCTGCTGGGACTGCGACGACTACGGGGAGTACGGCGCAGGACCCGGGGGTTAAGGCGATGAATGACGCTGAGAAGGCCAAGGTGGAGGCTAAGGGGAAGTAGAGGCGTTGCCCCCCGGCCTGCGGTGAGGCGGGTTGGGGGGTGGGGCGTCCTTGCGGGGTTTGGCGGTGGTGCGGACGGGGTTTGCGCCGGGGGGTGATGTGGAAACGTCCTGACGCGTCGGCGCTTACCCCTAGTGCTGGGGTGGCCTGCGGATGCGAGGCTGGTTTGGGCCGGGCTGCTTGGCGGGGCGGCGGTCAGATTTCGAGTGGCGGTTGCCATCGGGGGTCGGCGGCGTAGCGGAGGACGAAGGCGACGGCTTCGGCGGGGTCCTCGGGCAGGCCGAGGCCGGGATGGGTGGGGTTGGTGTGGAACGGGCCGGGCTGCCGGCGGGCGGCTTTGGGCGGGGTTGATTGCCCGCCTGGGCCTTGTTGGTCCGGGCCGGGGCCGGGTTCGGCGGAGTGTTGCTCGGCGGGGTGGCCGTCTTCCGGGTTGGGGCCGGGTGCATCGTGCGGGGTGGCGCCCTCGGGGCGGCATTGGGCGGCGGCGCGGGCGTGCAGCTCGGCGATGTCGGCCGGGGTGCGGCGCTGCCAGGGGCGGGTGCCCGGGAGGGCGGCGAGGCCGAGGTCGCGCAGGATGTCCTTGATGATGTCTTCGACGGGTCGGGTGGCGATCTCCGTGTCGAGGTCGGGGGCGTCCAGGCGGTCCAGGAGTTCGCGGCGCTGGGTTTCGGGGGGGTCGCACTCCGGGGAGGCGCTGCCGTCGTAGTCGCGGCGCTGGATGGTGTCCTGGACGGCGCGGAGGATGCGCTTGCGGGCGGCGGTGCGGGCCTCGGGGCTTGGCTCGGTGCTGTCCGGGGCTGCGGGGTTGCTGCGGGCTGGCTTCCTGGGTTGGTTCAGGTGCTCGGCGAGCAGGATGCAGCGGCGGACGTTGCGCGAGATGTCGTCGAAGGCGGCGGCGAGCTTGATGAGGGTGTCGGCCTTGGCGGCGGCGGGCATGGGGGCGGCCGGGGTGGGCTGCTGGGCGGCCTCGGGCTGGGCGGCGGGGTGCGGGGCTGCGGAGGGTGGCAGCTGTGCGGCCAGTTCGGCGGCTTGGTTGTGCAGAATGCGGGCGAAGCTGCTGCCGAAGTCGATCAGGCCGTGCAGGGCTTGGCGGTAGTAGGGCGCGTCGGGGGCGTGCAGGCTGGGGGCTTGCAGGCTGGGCGCGTCTTCCGGGGTGGGCTGGGTCGTCGGTGTCGGCATGAACGCAGTAAGAACATTGTTGACGGGTGGGGGTCAAGGATTGCGTGTTGCAGGTAGTGTCTCAGTTTGAACGTCGGCTCACGACCCAAAGCGGACAATGCAGGCCCATCGTCTACCTGTTCGGTCGAATAGCTGAACCATGCCACCATCCGGCCAGCATGGACCGATCTCTCCCAAACTTGCCCTACGCCGAAACCAAGCGGCTGCACCTGCGGCCTCTCAGGCTGCCCGATGCCGAAGCATTCTGCACCATGACGGATGAGCCTACCATCATTGATGCTATCTATTTCCTTGAGCGGCCGTTCAGGCTGGTCGACGCTAAGAAACTTATCATTAGCAATGATGATGGCCGAGACTGCTTCTGGGGCGTGTGGAAGCGAGAAGGCTCAACTCTGCTTGGCACTGTCGGCACACACCTGAAAGGCACCGACGAGATCGAAGTCGGCTACTGGTTTGCGAGCGCCTCGCAAGGTCTTGGGCTAGCGTCCGAGGCCGTGGAAGGTGTCATATTGGTTCTCTTAAACAACTATCCCGAACGTCGGATTATCGCGGAGTGCAAGCCGGAGAACGAAGCGTCATGGCGCCTGCTGGAGAGGGTTGGCTTCCGGGCAGACGATGCAGGCGACGCACGCCCCGGCCGCCAAAGGTTCATCTTCGTCCAATAAAAATTCGGGTTGCCTACCGCGGATGTCTGCTTTCGGCCCATGCACGAACCCGCTCCGCGGGAGGGGTTCCTGGGGCGAGGTTGGTCGCGGCGAGAGATGGCGGTGAGGACTTGAGCGGGCCCGGGTCGGGCTCCGAGCATGAGGGGCCACCCTTC
>JAABUK010004724.1_pt1 | contig 21897 bp, 34 predicted proteins | sample 5559141 | NCBI WGS metagenome assembly JAABUK01 (sample SAMN10711869, study PRJNA513367) | rock metagenome | isolation source: Antarctica rocks | place: Antarctica: Victoria Land, Pudding Butte nord | collected 2016-01-03
AGTCTGACTCCACAGCTGTGCACATAGACTGGCAGCAAGGACAGATGCATTAACAAGCTGCCTGTCATTGCCAGCAGCTACCAGGCTGCATGCCTTTTTGCTGCATGTATTTGCAGTTGACATCAGCAACAGTTGTACAAAAGCTGCTGCTGCTTTATCAGCGCAAATCAGTGCAGGCAATATACGGGCTTGCCTGCTCGGGATCTCAGGCGTGCTGCTGCTGCCGAGGTAGCTGCAGCTGTGCGCATGATGTCCACCAAACCATCACCTGCAGCAAGCACAGAAGGTAGTGTCATCATACAGCTCATTGAGAAGGTGTCCAGATAGCTGTGCGTGCCGAATAGCTGTGCGTGCCAAGCTGTCATGCCAGTGAGCTGATAAGGTGGTGAAACAATGCTGGTGAAGAACCAATGTCATGAGATGAAGTGAACACTGTCTCTTTGCTGGTTCCTCCTGTGTTGATGACTAATGGAGTGTAATAAAAGCCATTGGCGGTCTTTTAAGCCACTGTGCTTGCGCTAACATTCAGTATTGTTAAATTTGAGAGCTTCCATCATACTGTGTCAGCCATTCAGCAATCGACACAGCAATAGGCCTGCTGAGTGTGCCTTCTTATCAAGCAGTATTGCAAATGTCAAAGTCTGGACTGCTGCTATTTAGCACTGCAATAGCCTTGTCTGCGAATGCTCTATGCAATCCGTGTGCTGAACAATGTAATGCATCGAATATGAAGGGATTACAGTACGTCTTTCTTGCTGCATCCGTAGCTGCCTGCCCAATGTGCTTGACAAACATTGCTCAGCAAGGTAAGGACAGTACACCTGTGCAGAAGACAGTGAAGCCTGAGAGGATGCAGCGCAACAGGAGCAGCTGGTGGTATACCTGTTTGTTGAGGCAAGAAAGCATGAGGGCTGCTGCCTTGTTGCAGAGGGCTGATAGGGCTGCTGGGTGAGGCCTCAGAGGCAATGGAAACCTCTTCCACCAGCCCATCCACATCAGTCTGCAAACCAAGTTTTGTGGTCAAAAGAAGCTATAGTTGGTCATTGATTGGCACGTGTTGTGAGGTTGCTGCTTTCATGATTGTGTACACCGTGACTGCTGACCCAGAGGCGGAGGGCGCCGCAAAACTGCTTGAGCTGTCAAGATTGCTTCATATTGGTTGTCATCATTGTGTGAATGCATATTGGTTGTCATCATTGTGTGAAATGCATACAGGGGTAACGGGGCGTAATCTGCACCGATTAGCAATGTTGACAGGACGCTCTGTCATCAAGCAGTGGTGCCTGAGACAGAGTTAGCCTACTATCGTTGTGCATACGTTGCACGGCATACCTGCAAATTGCTGATAACATCATACGCCCTTTTCAGCAGCAAATTTCGCTGCTCAGCTGCGCCGTATATGCTGCGCTGATAGGCATGGTCAGAGCTAGCGGCACCAGCAGCAGTGGACTTGAAACGTGTGGGAATCTGAATGGCAGGCGTGCTGTACTGCTGTGGGTTTGGCAACTTGGCAGCCTGGAGCCTCCTCTGGGGCGACTCTGCTCCTAGATGCAAAGCAGCATCATGCTGCAGGTCTGCTGCTGTTATGAGGCTGTCTGTGTCTGACTGCAGGCTGGTGATGACGCTCACAGCCCTCGACAGCAGTTTGTTTCGAAGCAGTGACGCTTCGTGCAGCTCTCGACCGACATCTGCAGCAAAATGATTTTTTTGGTGTTTCATGAGAGGTTGAGAGCAGCTGCTGCTCCTCTAGGCGTTTTGCTGCACACCCTCAGCCAAAAACCTGCTGCTCACCTGACATCTTGCGACTTCTGATGACAGCTAGTATCTTTTGTGACCGTACTGGTGTGAAAAGCTCACGATGTGCTCGTGCGCTTCAAAGCTCACTTGGACAAGACAGAACGTCAGCATACGTGACATCCCGTCACTCTGAGTTGATATTTTGGAGCTTCTATCTCGCAGACCATGTCCAGAACGAAGCCTGCAGAAGCGCTACAACATGCAGACGATCAGGTTTGCCCCACGTCACGTCGTGCCGGGCCAGACCTTCACCATGGTCAAACCTGTTGTGCAAAAGAAAATGACAGAATTTGTGACTAATCATCACTGTTAGGTTCACGTGCATGCCTTCCAAGTCAACACAGCTCAGCGCATGTCAAAATAGCTTGTTGCGAGGCAATAGCTGGCTGTTTTGGGTAGATCCCAAGCGTTGAATCATCGGCAAAGATGGCGCTGCGCGACTTTGTGACGGGCAACGATATGTGCACCCCTGACGAGGGCGCCGGACCTTCGAACGCAGCTGCAACACTTGCTAACAGCCTCCTCGGAAGGTCGGCCAAAGATCAAGAACGTCTCAGGGAGGTGAGCGCTTTTTGTGCAGCGCATCGCTGTGCTGCAACTCAGTCAGCATGTCCTCTGTCTTGAGCCAAAAGCATGCATATGTACATGCACCGATCCGTGGTGCGTGCTTGAACAAGCTGGAAACGCTGCGTTTCGGTGCTGCAGCTACCTGGTGTGCAAGGCTTGCCAGGGCCAACTGTGTATGGTGGAGGCTTTGCTCCAACAGTGGACTCTGTTGCACAAGCAGCTGCTGAAGGTCAGTGCAAGACCTATGCTTCCAATGCCAGGCAAATGATTTCTTCATGCACTCATGCAATGAAGGAAGTTGGCCATCCAGCTGCAGTGCTCTACACTACATGAGCAATTTTGACTAAAAGGATGTCTACATGAACCTGCAACATTACCACCTGTACTCTGCTTCATTGCTGCCGTCCATGTACAAAAAGCTGTCCCTGTTCCCATCCTCCAATGCAAGCAAGATGCAAAGCACACCAAGCATCAGTCTTCGTTCAGGTGGTGCATTCGACATTCCTGGCGCTGCAAGACCAGCAGAGTTTGCTGGCAACAACTTCCTCCGGGAGTTTGAACAGCACGAGGGCTTGTCAGATCAGTACCAGCACTTTGACAACATCTTTGAGCAGGGCAGGCAGCGTGGGGCACCCCCTGGTCCAGGCTTCCGGCCCCCTGACAGACATGAGACCCAACTCATTGAGCCATGCCTGCAGGTTGGCATCGGGGTGTTTGATTCACCTTCCAAACATGCCTGCTTTATTGTAGTCAGTGCAATTCACACCCACCACTTAGCATGTGTCTCCCACTGGGTTTCGTGCTGGCACAAAAGAAGTGACTACCCAAGAGGGCTCTTGTGCCAGCAGAAACCAGATGCTGCAGCCGTTTTGCCCACTTCTGTGTTATTGCATTGCAGCCTCTGTAACATGGCAGAGCACTGGCTCGCCACATGTAGTGTCCAGAGCAAGCCCATGCAATGCATGAGCTAGCCATCATCATGTCACCCACGGGCACTTGGCTTTGCAGTCCTTCTGCCCACTTCTGCGCTGCAGCCTCTGGGACATGGCAGAGCACAGGCCTGCCATATAGATTGTGGGTATTAGTAGAGCAAGCCTATGCAATGCATGAGCTAGCCATCATCATGTCACCCAAGGGCAGTTGGCTTGCAGTCCTTCATGGCCAGCGGCAGGGCTCAGGCAGACTTTCAGCCCATGCCGCTGCCGCAGCTGCGTCTGTCTGTGGAGGATCAGTGCCGTCTTCGAGACCGCAGCACCATCATGGCACGACAGATGTATGCCACTCAGGGCAGTGACTATGCTGATGCTCAGGTATGCACATTCATTTGATTGTCCATGTGTGTAGTTACATACTCCTGATATCAAGTCCAAGTTTGCACACACACTCAAGCCAATATGCATCTATGGCCTATAAGGTTTTCTGCAACTGGTGTCCACTGAAGTACAAAAGCAGCTGCATGCCCTGCTCTCTCCCTGCTTTTGGCAAAGGAAAGGATTTCTTGACAGTATCTGCACAGCTGGGCGTAGACAGTGCACATATGGGGATCACATCTGGTCTCGTCAAAAACTAGTGGAAGCACTCAAACGTGTCTAAAATCTAGTGCGAGCATATGCACACATGAAGTTGACTTGTCTCATTATGGCTGACAGTCGCTGCTGTGTGGCAGGTTGGAAAACTGCTGTTTTCGCTGAACATTGACCCGATGCAGCTGCCGTCTGGACCAGCTGGTGCACAGGATTGGGAGAGACTGTATGCCCAAGGTGCGCTTCTGCTGCCATGACCTGCCATTTCAGCATAGTGCGCGTACAACAGGGAGCACCCACAACAGCAGCTGACTCACTGTCATTGGAATGCATGCAGTTGTTTTGTCAACTATTGCCAGAGTGCTTGCAGCAGCCCAATATGTCACTGTCACTGGAGTGCATGCAGTTGCCAACTATTGCCAGAATGCATGCAGCAGCCCCCAACATGTCACTGTCACTGGAACGCATGCACTTGTCTTGTCAACTATTGCCAGAATGCATGCAGCAGACCCCAACAGGAGCATATGTCTGCATTGTCAGCCAAATGTTGATCAGTGTCATCCCACACTAGCAGGCGCACACTCTCTCACATTGGCAGGCACACACATACGCATCCATCATTTATCTGATGTTTGACACCAAATAGGCCCACAATTCAAAGTAACCTGCAGCAGCAGAGAAGATCAAGTGGTCAACAATATGTCACTCAACTCACATGCACGACTCACAAACACCAATAGCATGTGTATCTAGTCAGCGGACATCCACAGCAATCTGCAGAGGCAGAATGTATGGCATTGTAGAAGGTTGTGCTCATCTCTGTCCTATAGACTCACACTCAAAGCCTTTCTCACAGTCCCAGCTTTCCATGTAAACCGTTGTGTGGTGGTCAGGCGGGCGACACATGCACAATTATCTAACACCGATAGCGTGTATATCTAGCCCACAGCAAACTTTAGAGGCAGAGCGTATGGCATCGGACAAGATTGTGCTTATCTCTGTTATATAGACTCACTCTCAAAGCCTTGCTCACAGTCCCAGCTTTCTGTGTGAACCTTTGTGTGGTGGTCAGGTGGGCGACACATGCACATGCAGCAGCCTTCAGTTGCAGCAGAGGTGGCGGCCGGCCAGCTGGCGGCCAACGCTGGGCCCCACAACGATTGGGCAGACCAGTTCAGCAACATGAGACTGGAGCAAGCTGGTCCGCCAAGCGCTTGGGCAAACGAGTTTGCACAGGTGTAGCCTCGTCTTTCATTCATTCCGTTCATTCAAACGTATGTCTTCCCCAAATACGAAAGGGGCACATGCAGTCATGAGAAATGCCCTGATTGAGGTCACGTTTGAAGTCATGCCCTGTCACTGAAATCACGTTTCATATGTATACCCCCAAGGTCAGGCACATGCAGTCTTGAGTAGCACCCTGTTTGAGGTCACTGTCTGGGCGGTCAGTTTCCAGCAGTGATGTGAGTTCAGCCTTGATATATGCAGCGCTGCAGCTGCATTGTCAAATGTAGAGTGGCTGCAGATGTTGCTTGTGTGGCTGCTGTGAAAGCATGCACAGCACATGTACAGCATTGTTCGCTCTCAGCAGCATGCAGGGGTGTGCTGGTTTGTATCATGTGTCAGGCAGAATCAGGGCTGTGTTAATCGGCGCAGACAACTGCTTGCAGCATAGCACTGAGCCAACCTGCAGCAGCATTGCGCCTGCCATTCAGTAGGAAAGCCATGGGCGTAATCTTGCCTTTCATGACCCCTTGTAGGCCGATGCACAAAGGCAACGATGGGCAGACGAGTTTGTGGAGCAGCAGCCCGGTCACCAATGGGCGAATGACTTTGAGCGGACTCAGACAGGTGCAACTGCGTCAGTCAGCCGGACAGACCAGCAGAGTGATGCAGCAACACAGGCAGATACAAAGGCCCTAGCAGATCTGCTGAGCAAGGACGCAAACCCTAAGATGAAGAACAGCAAGTTCCTGCAGTTCATTAGTAAAATGAGTCGAGGCGAAATTATTGTGGAAGATAATCAGGCGAGCCTCTGAACTCAAAATGGTACACTGTTGCTGCAATTGTTTTTGGCAGAAAGGTTCCTGATTGTTCGCACATCCAAGTATGATATGTGCTCCTGTTATGCCTTCGACACGCTGCATTTGTTTGGGCAACAAGTGGCATGATGCACCAAATGTATGTGCTTCATCTGTCATGTTGTTATTATTGTGTTTTTTATTATCATTATTGTTATTATTACTATTAGCATTGTTATTGTCATTACTTATACGGAAAAGGTCGGTATTCCATTTAGCTTGACAGCTTACTGGTCACGCAAGAAGGTGCATCACCTTACACGCAGCAACAGCTGTGCATGCAAACACTGAAGAGTGTGATGCATGCGAGTTGCAGCTGGATGTTAGTTGATGCACCTGCTTGTGTGGACCTGTAGGCTGTCATGCCTGACAGGACATGCTGACTGCATCATGTATAAGCTGGGCTCATAATCTGTTTCTCCATGGAAATAGTTGAGTATGTGTGCTCTGGGCTGCTGCCTCAGGAGGCGTTTGTTATGATTGCTGAAAACTGCAAACCTTTTTTTTGTTGTTGAGTATGTCACGCACACTGTCATGTCTCAAAAGCCTCGCATTATATGAAAAGGAGCCCATAGTATCTCAAGACATAGTCCCTGTGGAAGCTGCCAGCATTGCAAAAGTGGTGTCGCCTGGATTAGTCAAAGCACGTTTTGGCTCTACTGAAGTTTTTGGAAGATCCCAGCTGCTGCATGGCTATCGCCTGTAGTCTGCGCTGTCTCAAAATCTGTCTCCGAATCTGAAAAGAAAAGAAAACTTATGCATTTCAGCCATCGTAACAGGAGCCTCCATAGGCGGCAGCCTGGAGCCCGGACTCCATATCTGGTCGTTCAAAGTATGAGCAGCGTGGTACAAGCAGACATAGTACAAGCAACATCATTAACTTGTTTCCGTGATGCTCAGGCAAAGGAGGTGCCTGGAGCTGCTGTTGGCAACAACTGGGCCTCAGAGTTTGACACACAGCACGAAGCTCAAAACCACGAGGATGTCTGGAAGCAATTCAATGGGGTGAGTCTAGCATGTTTGCAAAATTGCTGTTGCCACTGTTGGCATACAACTGCACAGCAGGTCAACATGTCAGACAGCATTTCAGGCTGCGCATTCATGGGCAAGGCAATTTTACGCTTGCAAGGCAGTTGCATGCAATCCGGGCAATAGCATGCGTGGAGGGCATCTGCATGCACTCATGGCAGTTACATCCATTCAGGGCATTTGCATGCATTTAGGGCAGTTATACATTTAGGGCAGTTGCATGCATATCAGGCAGTCGCATTCATCCAGAGTACTTACGCGCATCAAAGCTGGAACAGACAGTAGCCTGATGCTGGAATCAGAGAGCATGTCTCTCACAACCACCGTAATACCCCCAGTGACAAATCAGCCGTCTGTGAACATGCAAAGGGGATGTCACTACATAAGGGGATGTGACTACATAAAGGGATGCTGACCCTGTACCAATGCTCTCACAAGCTCGCATGGAATGCAAAGATAGGACACCTATTTGTGGGGGTGATTGCTGGTAACAAACTTGCAGCAGATGCCATGTACAGAATGTTGTGAGACGGCTGCTGGGTGCTGCAGGGTCCTGCTGATCAATGGGCAAATCAATTTGCAGCTGGCAATGCCGAAGGGGACTGGGCCGATCAGTTTGCCAATCAGTTTGCAGACGGCACCGACCCCAACCAATGGATGGAGGAGTTTGCACAAGACATGGATGCACGTGCTGCAGCTGCTGAAGCAGGTGAGCAGTGTTGCCATTGTGTTCTGTCACTTGTTGCATGGCTGAGCAGTATGTAACACAGACATACCATTGGTAATGTTCAATACCATTGGTGATGTTCAATGCCATTGGTGATGTTCTATTGCACCATTCATGCCAGAGGCCAAAGCATACATTGATGATGCTCAATTCAGTGAGCAGGAATCACTTCATGCTTCAGTCATGCTGATTAAACACATAGCATGATGTCAGTGTGTCAAAACAGCATCAAGTGCTGCATAGCATGCCGTGCGCTATATGTTCAAGATGTTGTGCTAATGCTTGGAACCGCTTCTCCTCCTGCTGCCATACACTTCCTTGATGTGCTGTTGTTTCTAGCGTCACTCAGTGGGTGTAGCGGCAGATCCTCACAGTTGCAACAGTTGTGACTGCAGCAGTACAGCATCATGAGATAGGCAGCTTAGGTCAGCTGAGCTGCATGCAGCAGCTGGTCACTGGTCTGGGCAAAATAGTAGGTGAGATGTCCAAAAGAGTGGCTGCGTGAGTTCAGCAGTAGTCCCAATGCAAAGTTGTGTCCTGTGCAGGATTGGATGTTGACGGCATCGCAGCTGAGTATGTGTTCAAGGCCAACAACCCCTTCATGGACGACCTGCACAGCTTCGCAAAGGCCAAGTCCCTCTTCAGGCATGGCATACTGTCAGAAGCCGTGTATGCCCTGGAAGCTGAAGTAAGCCCTGCAAATGACACATTCTGCCATCATGACCTCTTTTCAGTCCCGAAACGTCTATTCTAATTCAGAAAAGTCGCTACACTGGAAGTATAAATAGAGAAACGTCTGGGGACGGTAAAAACACGTTTCTACATTGTGGAGATACTTTAGTTCTCCGTGAAACATGCCTGTCTCTTGCCTCTGGACTCAGCCCTGGTTTGTGCTGGTACTTTAGTTCCCCAATTGTGTAATTCTCATACACTCATGTCATGATTCTCAGGGCAAAAGCATGCTGTGTGCCTTGCATTGGTTGTGAGTCCCGATCTCAAGCAATGACATGTCATGAGATGCCCTGGAGAGGAGCTTATCCTCCTGTTGCAGACTGGCCCCATAGCAGTATATGTTATACACCATGGCAGTCGTGGTTACAGTGCAGCGTATGTGTGCACAGGTCATGAAGCCAGATCTCAAGCAATGACATGTCGTGAGATGCACTGCAGAGGAGCTTGTCTATCATTTGCAGACCGCCCCCACGGCAGGCAGTATATATTTGTCACAACACAGCGTACGTGTGAAAGTTTGTGTTCACCGCTGCTTGTATTGGGAGCAGGTGCAAAGGAAGCCTGGCAATGTGGATGCATGGCGGCTGCTGGGCACAGTGCATGCTGAGAATGATGATGACACTCAGGCCATTGCTGCCATGGCACATGCCCTCAAGGCAGACCCCACCAATGCTGAGGTGGGTCACTGTATTTCATGCCAATGAATCATGCCTTTGTCAAAGGTTCAACTTTGTTGAGCGTTGGATCAGTGATCTATGCTTTGTCAGATCAAAATGGATCATCTCATGCGCAACCGTTTGACATGCACTAGCATACATGGACATCTGTGGACAGGCAAAGCGTCTGTTGAGTGAAGCACACACACATGCAAGGGACACTGGCATCACTGTGGCGCAATTTCCAAGGGCATTGGTGTTACACATGTTCACACAAGGCCACACATGCTTTACTGTGATGCAGTTGTGTTGCATAGCTGCGGCTGGCTCCTGCCTGGCACTTCTACACAGCTTCTGCCGTCCATACTGTAATGCTTGCATGTATGACCTACCACAGTGCTTTGCCATGCTGCTGCTCCTATAAAGCTACACCCTCCCCTGCCCTCTTGCTTCAGGACTTTCAACTGCTGCTGGTACTTGGTGGTCCAAGCTATTGCTAACCACACCATCTGACCTCGACATGCAGGTGTTGCTGTCGCTGGGTGTGAGCTACACCAACGAGCTGGATCAGCGGCGAGCCCTGAGCTACCTGCACACCTGGCTGGCAAATCATGCAAAGCATGGGCCGCAGATTGCCGGCATGCAGCACCCAGATGACACCTCACAGAAGCTCAGCTGGGTTGTCAGCTTGTTTGAACAAGCTGCTGCTGCAGCCCCAGCTGACGCTGATGTACAGGTGCGGCCAATACTTGGCTTCTCATGAAATTGACACGTCTCATGAAATTGACACCGAAAGTTGTAGTCTTTTGCTTTTTTTCTTTCTTTTCACTGGTGCAGCCTCCCTGGAATGGCGCTGGCATCAGGATCACCGTGCTGCTCTACGCTTTGTTGTGTTTGAAAATGCTAGGCTTTCTGCATGATGCTGTGTTGCTTCTGTTTCTTGCTGATGTCTCGGCATTCCTTTACATGTGCTGAATGCTGTCAGCCTTGGTGCCAAGGCAAAGCGTCCATCTTGACAGAAACTCGTGACAATTTGTTTTGCTGTGCCAAAGTTGGCAAGCCAAAACCTCCTTGCCAACATCAGGCTCATCATGAGCCCTGGTACTCTGCTTCACAGACACTTTATTTTGATGTTGTTGACCTGGACTCTGACTAACCTGGCACATCTGTACAATCTAGTGGCCTGGCTGAGAACATCAACCCTACTCCCCCTGCTTGCAGGCTGCACTAGGGGTGCTGTACAACCTGTCCAGGAACTACGACAGGGCTATCACTGCCTTCAGAACAGCCCTCCAAGTACGACCTCAGGACTACTCCCTGTGGAACAAGCTGGGAGCCACACTAGCCAACTCCAGTCAGAGTGGGGAAGCCATCACGGCCTACCAGAAGGCTCTGGACCTGAAGCCAAACTACATGCGTGCCTGGACGAACATGGGCATCAGTCAGGTGAAGCTTTTTACTGGGTCCCTGGGCAGCCCGGTATAATACCGGGCTTCTCGATAAATTGACGCCGAAGGGCGTACTCTAGTCTTTCCTTTCCTTTCCTTTCCTTTCCTTTCCTTTCCTTTCCTTTCCTTTCCTTTCCTTTCCTTTTCTTTTCTTTTTGCTGGATCAAAGGCCCTACTGTTTGTCGCCCCATGCATTATGCTGTTGCAACCTGAGATCTTGGTGTCTGGTGTCTATAAATCAACGGCAGCCAGCGCATGCAATGCAAAGTCTGAGCTGCAATCCTTTTCTTGCATCTGTACAAAATTATATTTTGGCACTTGCTAGAAGTACTTTGTTTCAATGCCTGCAAACTGATGCGCTCCCTCAGGCAAGCTGACGTACTTCAGCTTGATGTTTTGCAGGCTAACGTAGGCAACTATGATGCATCAGCGCGCTACTATGTGCGGGCGCTGAGCCTGAATCCACAGGCAGTCAATGTCTGGGGTTACCTGCGAACCAGCCTGGCATGCTCAGGCAAGGTAGAGCTCATGCCAGCTATAGATGAGGAGGACCTGCAGCACTTGCAAATGGAGCTGCCCATGGAATAGAGCGATACATCAGTCATCATGATGGCCGCTGCGATTTGTTTTGTAGTTTGAGGCGCGAGCGCATCACAGCCTAGGCCTGTTTGCGGAGCTGTGCTGAGCCTTTACAAGTACTCTAGATCTATTGCAAGTCATTCACCTACTTGTGAGGTCCTTGACAACCATGTTGTGCCAGGTTCACGGACACTGACTTTGCTTAAGCCAAAGCATCTATGATCACTGTTTTGCTGAAGAGCAGTTTCACCACCTGTTTGATCACGTGTGCTGCACATGTGGGTGATGCCACCCGTGCAAGTTTCTTTTGTACATGTTTGTTGCAACATGTCTGCATCATGATCATTTGGACCATGTCATGATGAGGAGGCTTAAACCCATGGCAAGACAACTTGGCTCTGCTGGATGTGTGCCTTGTTTTTCTTCTGCAAAGTCGTACTAGCTGTACCGTGGTAACCTCGTGCGAACAGCTTTCCACATGCACTGTCGTTGGGAAGCTTGGGAAATGCTCTTCCTCTTAAGTGGAAGCTTTGAGAACCGGGCAAGCCTAAAGCCTGAGTATAATAGTGCCGATCACGCAGGTGCCATTGTCGCAGGATTGCTTTCTCGCCAAGTCGTATGCTGGCTCTGCTTGCGGTGTAGCTGTTCACTCCTGTCTGCAAGCTTTTTTTGCATGCCTTAGACAGCACTTTCGCACTGCAGAGCTGAAGCCAGCTGTTCACCAGTCTTCAGTTTCTGGCGCCAAAAGCTCTCAGCCCAGATCAAGCTATGTTCACCTGCTCCGATCAAACGCATTTCGCGCTGCGGTCTGTCTAAATGTACTGGTTTCGGAACTGCTCTCGGGGAGACTAGCAGCGCGAGTACTAAGCAGCAGTCACATACCTGTCACGCTTGCCAGCTGTGATAGCGTTCAGCTATGGGAACGCCGCTGCACTTGCAGGCACGAATGAGACGGATCGTTGGCTCACACCCTGACTGATCAGTTGCACCACACTTTCACCTCACTTTGCTGCAGATTTTAGAGCGTCCAGTCACAAGCATCCTCATCACTTTGTGCACTTCTGTGTGGGCGTGGCTCAATCATCGACACTTAGGCTACCAGGACGTCGGTCTCAGCCATGATCTTGTCGTCCACAACCAGCAGTTCTGGCGAATAGTCACCTCTCAGCTCAGTCATGTCGACTTCATACATTTGCTCTTTAACATGACCAGTCTCTGGTCACTAGGGGGGTTCGAGCAGGGTGGACAGAACAGCATAGTTGTGCTACAGCAGTCGCTCTGGCTACTGGTCGGGAGTGGTCTGGTGAGTAAGTCTGTCAAACAAAACAAGGAGCCTTTGCATTATGCAGGAACATCTTTGACAGACTGATTCACTGATGTCTATTTGTGACGCTGCACATGCTCTGCTTTGATCAGAGCTGTGTTGATGCAGATATGCTTGGCAATCTACCACGCTGCCATTTACCTCTTCCACAAGGAGCATTACAGGCATGTCACAGCTGTGGGATATTCAGCAGTCATCTTTGGTTGGATGGCATTACTGTCATCACGTAAGATGCTCCTCTCCCTGACTTCTTGCTTCCCCTTGCATCAACATCATCGCATTACATGCACACTTCCCACTCCTTCATTTGCATGCACCTGCACATTTTGCGTTGTCTTTGAATAGAAAGCTTCTTCTGCAGAATGCAGCATGCTGTCAAGCCAAGTTTTCAATTGCCCTTGCGGGCCAGTGCTCACAACAGGACCTTTACTCTGCACCAGTGTCGTCTTAATCATACGTTGCAATGTAAGTGCAGGCGGCATCAGTAACTTCAGCATCTTTGGCATGGTGCAACTCCCTATGAGCCTGGCACCGTTTGGAGCCTTAGTCATCACATCAGTCATTATACCTCAAGCCAGCTTCATTGGCCATTTGAGTGGAATCTTAATGGGGTACCTCATGGCCTATGTGCTGTATGGTCTGACACTCAATCTGTGGTGTTCTTTGGCGCTGCTAGCATTGCTAACTGCAGGTGAGCATGTTCGCCAAACATGTCGTACTTGCATATCTCAAAGATTGGCAGCTTTGCTAATCCATGCAATAGTCAGTCATCACGCAGTTGATGACTTTGCGGAGGTTGTTGCTGTCACATCAAAGCTTCAGCATTGCCGGTTGTACATGTGTGACATGTCTGCAATGTGATGCAAGTGAGTCTGCAGATCCCATGTGTAAAGTATTTAGTTGTAGCATGTACAGAGCTTGCTGACACATTTCCTCTGCCTGTCCATTCTTGCAAAACCCATTTGATGTATGTGCCTATGTGCAGTGAGATCCTCTTTGTTTTGCATCACAGGCTGCGTCTACAGTTTGAGGGAGCACATCAGCGTGCCTACCACCTTCCATATACCCAGTGTAAACCTGCCCAACTTTGCTAGACCGACATTGCCAGACGCAGACATTGAGAGCGGCGCTGATGTTGCGCTCTTGTCTAGTCAGCAGAGCAGTCATCAATAACAATACCTGTCTGTGATTTGGACTGCAGCTGTTACAGCAGTATACAGCAACTGTGACAGTAGGATACTGCAATGCTATGTGTTTCCGACACACTGCAATGTTACTGTCGTGTCATGCGGGATTGGCACCAGACTCAACCTCAGCTGGTGTACAGTGCAAGGCGCCCATCTGTACATTATGGTGACATGGCCAGTGAGAGACTTTCGTGCACATGGACTCTGCAGTGTCACAAGTTGGTTCTGTGCAACTGCTCTGTGCGCTACGTCCTTCTTTGGTGCACTCGACCAGATGCTGACAACAGCAAGCTGTGCCAATGCGAAATGTCTGCATAATGTCACCATCAGTCAAAAGCAACAGTCCAGAAGTGTCGTGAGAGGCTTCAACGGTGGGTAAAATCATCATTGGTTAGTCCTGATATGTTGCAACAGAACTTTACTGAAAGTCACAGATCTGCGAAGGCTTTATAATGATGGGCCAAGCAAGTGGGACATGATTGGCAAAGAGATCATTGGGCTGGCATCCAAATGTTGTTGGACTATATATTAACTCATTAATTGAATGAATCTCTTGCTTGGAGTGCAAAGCAAGAGGGTCCGGACATGCTAGGCAATTAACAAAACCTGCTACACAACAAGAGCATCAAGTCGTACAGTCGCACAAACCATGTTATAGCCAGCAGACTACGACACACTTGTGAACATAGAATTGCTGCCAGCCACGCCCTGGGGAAAGAACAGGCCGCTGTTTGTGCCAACATTGCTGTTGCCCAAAACGATGGCCAGCACCTGTAAATACAAATGCAGTTTCAGTATCCCATGGGCATCATGCATGCTGTGTGGACCCTCATCCAGCCTTGAAGGACAATTAACTACATTTGAATACTTTGAATCTTAAAATAGGACCCTCAGCCAGATGTGTGACATTCCACGAGAGCATGGCAATGGCAAAACAGGGCTCACTATGCCACTCAGGTCCTAAGGTGGGACATAAAACAGATATCCCCGTTGGACAGGCATTCGTTATATGCATTGCGCATGCATGATGGGCTTACTTGGCCTGGGGTTCTGGCAAAAGTCATGCCGTTGTCATCTGTGGGAACACCAGTTGCGCTGCGCTTGCCAGACACACTTGCCAGCCCCTGCACATCATCAGGCGTAGTAGTTTCAGCAACATCACACAAGCATAACATCACAGCCGGTAGTGTTTTGCAGTTTCTAAGCAGAGCTTGGATGAGCTAAAAAGGACAGAGCGCAAAATCTGTTTGCATTTTCTCAAGGATCAGATGCCTGTTGCATCTCAGCATGCTGAAGTGATGTCACAGATGTCACACAGTCTTTTTCTGGTAGCATGTGAATTGAATGGTCAACACAGCAGACAGAGAGTGTTGAAGATGGTCATGGCATACCGTGTCAGAGCTGACTGCATTGTTGTCATCATTGGTGTTGTCCAAGACATCGCGCAACTGTGCCATGCCACTGAGGAAGTCGTGCACAGTCAGCTGTGAGTCAGCAGATGCATTTGTGGCGGCATTGGTCATGGTGTAGCCTGTGCTGCTGGCAGCATTCATAGCAGCCACATCGCGCACAGTGCCGGCATGGTAGGTGTTGTCAACCATGATGCCTGCACCGCAAAACAGTGCCAGAGTTGCTATGATACTGTGATCAGCACCAGTAGGTTTGATTGCAGTGCCAAGGCGCTTATTATGATGGTTGCATGGTCGCATTACGTGCTCTGTCGTTGCAGTATGGAATGAGCTGTGTCTGGGGATGTAGTGCAGGCTGTGCAGTCTGTACAGGTGGCATGATGTACGCACAGGCCATGTTCCACAATTTGAGTGCAGAGACTGCATGAGACAGCAGAACAGGTTTCTTGGTCTACAGCACAGTAAACAAGAGCATACACATACCGGCAATGAACAGTTCGTCTGACACACTGTGCAAACAGGCCCTAAAGCATGCAAAAAGACGCCGCAAGACATAGGAAACACAGCCAAGCAAGAACGATCTTTTGGATTTGTCAGTCCAACACTTCTGTTCTGGGAAAACAAGAAATCTGTTAGTTACTTTTCTCAGCAATTTTTTTCCCCCCCCTGTAATTTTGTTTTGTCTTCTTTAACATTCTGTAATTGATGCCATGCCAGTCAAGATGTGCTCACCAGTTGCAGCAATGAGCAGGTCCCTAGACACAATGTTAGGGATGAGGTCCTGGTACATGCCCACAGCCACATCCTCCAAGAAGAAGCCAGCCAGGAAGATGTTCATGGGGGAGCCAGGCACGGTGAACTCAGGGGTCAAGGCAGTGTAAGTCTGCCCACTGCTCACATCCACTGCTGCGTTGGCCACTGCTGTGAAGGCTGTCAAGTCAATAGCTGGGCAAGAAATCTGCAGGACGCTCTGCAGGTACCTGCATGTCATCACAGCGGCGTTACAGGGGCCTGACTGCCATTACAGGGGTGTTACGGGGGTGTTACAGGGGTGTTGCAGGGGTGTTACAGGGGTCTGCATGGCACTATTGGGGCGTTGCATGGGCCTGCATGCTGTTACAGGGGTGCTACAAGGGCATGAGTGCCATTACAGGGGTGCCACAAAGGTGTCCAAGGACGTCGCAGGGGTAGTACAGAGACATTACAGGAGCATTGCAGCGCCTGCATGCAAGGAACAGGAGCAAATACAAGGGTTAAAGACCAAGCAACATGTGTCAGCAAAAATGCCCTGCTTGCATCAGATTCAAGCTTATGAAAACCCAAACAGCTTTACAATGGGACGAATACAGACATTTGCTAGCTTGCACAGTCACAGAATCCAGGCGTGGTCTTCTTGGCCACAATTGGCAAAATGCTGGTCTTGCATGGCTGCACAAGCTGCCTTTGACCTTGGCAGGACATGCAATTTGGGGAACACAGCTGCCATTATGGCACATGCACAAATGAATGAGCAGCAGATGCGCCTATGACCTATACAAATATGCTGAGATATGCGCATGTCAGCATGCAGGGCATGTTATTTGTTGGTAATTTGATGATGAAGGGCACTGCATGTTTTGAGGCTACATGGCATCAGAGTGTGACAACTGTAGCAGATGTGCATAGCGTTATTGCTTGAACAGCTGTCATGACACAGCAGCAAGACATGAGCTCTGCAACAATGTCCACAGCACAACACCTCTGGCTGTCTTGTTGTTTAGCATTTCAGCGACGTTTTGTCTCCTCAAAACAGGCAATGCACAATTCCACAGCAACACCAAACCACAAGCAGTCATGCATTCATGCATCAGGTATGTGTCTTTCGCTAGGGTCATGTACATACAGTCCTGAGTAGCTCCCTATAGGAGGTCACTGTTTTGGCAGTCAGCTTACCAACAACCATGTGTGACAACCAGAAGTATGCTGACTAATTACACTGTGATGTGTGACTAACCAGAAGCACACTGACTAAACACACTGTGATGGGTGACCAACCAGACGCATGCTGACTAAACGCACTGTGACATGTGGGAACAAACTTACTGGACGTGGCGCCTCTTGGCATGGCTCAGCTCCTTGGTTTCATCAGTCACATAGCCCTCAGGCAAGTTGGCAGAGGTGCAGCCCGTGACCCCACCCCCAGATGCTGCTGGGGCGGCATCCCCATCCAATGCACAGGAGTACAGCGCACTCTGCAACAGCACAATTTCCTTCAGCACTATAGTTATAGTACTATACATTGATCTGTCACTTTCTTGTTTGTTGTCTCCACATTGGTGTGTAAGATAGGGTGCTGTACATTATTGTCTCTACATTGGTGTGTAAGATAGGGTGCTGTACAAAGCATGGCCACTGTTAGTGTGTCCAGAAACAAGTCCCTGTTTAACTCACAGCAGTTAGATTCAGCGTAACCTGTAAAGGCAGGTGTTAAATTGGCATCAGATGGTCTTTGTGTGTGCATGGTGTGAGAAGAAGCACGTGTGGTGTCACATGCGCATTTCAAATACACTGTGGTGTGGACAACTGGTGTATCAGCGTATACAAACAGGAAATATATTCAGCAGCCTGTCCGTTGACAGCTAGCTTCATGACTGTGTGCGAAATTTGCTAAAGATATGACAGCTGACACATGTTGCAATGCGCTGACAGCATGTGTGCATGCGAGCATCACAGACAGATGTGAGGTCACAATGGCCTTGATAGAGTAAGTTACATGTCATCAGACTATACGCAACCCACAGGCACGCACCCAGAACAGCTCCTATATCATGTGTGCTGATGATGCATGTGTGAAGACTGCCGACATGTGCAGGTGATCAACAATGCAGTGCACTCCAGAACATGGAATATGTGTGCTGGTGATGCACGTGTGTAGATTGCCAACCTGTGCATGTGATCAACCATGCAAGGCACTCCAGAACATGGAACACACCTGTAGGCATTCCAAATTGAAAGCAAAAGTCAGGATGTCCAGATCCAAGTCACCAATCTCTCCTGAGTCATCCTCTGAGTCATCCACAAGGTCCACATCGCCATCAGGCAGAATCAGCACTGCCAGACTTGACTCCTGCTCAGAGTCTGAGTCATCTCCTGAGTCCTGAGCTAGGGTAGCCTCCTCAGGGACAGGGCTGCTGCTGACAGCCCTCACACTAGCCTTCGGATTCCCAGGGTTGATGTCTGACTTGTGCTTATCTGTGTAACCCTGAGTGGTCATCACAGCTGGGGATGCCTCAGCTTCTGGGGATGCCTCAGCTTCAGGAGAAGCTTCAGCACTGGTGCTGGTGGGCAGGCACTGCCACATGTAGTCATCAACTCTCTGACAGCTGGTGCTGCTGTCAGAGCACTCAGCATTTGACCAGGCAGCATTTGAGCATGTGATGCCATTAGCTGCAGCTCCTAATGCAGGGACGCAGTTGACGCCACCACATTGGGCATAAGCAGCTATTTGCATCACAGGGGAAGATGTGGCTTCAATGCACTGCCAGTATGACTCGTTGACAGCACTGCAGACCTGCAGCAGCAGAAACCATGGTTGAACAAGGGTAGCATGAGATGTGACGCAACACCAGCTGCATTGAGCTTGATTTGAAGCACGTACAGCGATGTTGTCTCAATGGAAGATTCAATACCAAGCAACTTAGCTCTGCGAAACTCAGAGGACACACAGGCTCAGCAGCACAGAGGTGCCTCAATGCATGCTGGTATACAGCAGGTGAGTAAAGTACATGGGGGCATGCTTTGACTGCTTTGCTGGCAGGCCAGCACACAAACTTGTGCACCACTGCTGACCACTAACATAAATGCACCCTACGGCAGCAAGACTACTGCACACAAACACACCAGTTCCCCGCAGACTTACATCTCCGGCAGAGCAAATGTAGCCATCATACGCGCTGTCAGAGCAAGAACTATACTGGGCACAGTTGCCCCCGGTCCCTCCACACTGAGCGTATGTCGGAAGGGTCTGGGAGCTCGATGAGGTGTCGCTATCCAGAAGGTACCGTCCTGACACCACACTGCAAGCTGCAAATGCAACAGACACTAAGGCGACGTACAGCAAGCAATGTTGCCTGGTTTGCATAGCGTGTAAGCTGGACTGAGACCGGTCTAGCCCACATCTGGCGGTGGACGTCACTGTTCTCACCTGCCAAAGCCACAAACAAAACCCTGAGACCCATCCGATTTTGCGTTATGTCGAGGATACCCAAACGCCAAGCCCTTTTGCCGCTGATGATGGTGGTGAAATGCAGTACGCGGTAGGTCAGCTTTGGGTGGCCGGGAATCTGCAACGTAACGCTCGTTAGTAATTTGTATAACGCCAACAGCTGGATAAGCACCAAGCAAAGCAGTTGCGACAGTTGAGCAATCTGGCAGCAACAGCTAAGCCCGCTCAATAATAAATACAGGTACTTCAATCGCTTGCAATACACACTAGAGAGGCATAGGCGTGGTCTTATTGAGACCTGCAGCCACCAAAACGTATCCGCCGTCTCTCGTTACATGCAGCACAGGCGTACAAACAGTTTTGACTAAGTTGGGCCGTGTGTCCGCTGTCAAAGAATCCAGAACATGCCTACATGTTGCACCTCCACAGCAAGCTCGGTTTCCGCTGTTAATCCCGCGGACTTGTCACCAGCAAAACACATCAACAGTCTGCGACCCAAGTCCTCTGCAGCCCCGCAGCGGCGATGCCGTGTGGTCACGTCAGCCAGAGCCCAGAACTTTGCTTATCTGAACATAAAGCCCCGCCAGCAGTCGTCCGCGAGTCCTCAGACTCGGGTGCGTGCTTCCGATTCGTGTTCGCACTGCAGTCCAGCGATCGCTATGGTGTCAGCGCAGGCGGTATGACCTGCCTCATTTGCTGCAGTCAACCACTAAAATCCTTCCAGAATTGTCGAATCTGCTTCCGTTCTTATCTGCTTGGGGCGCTCTTATGCTATCGGAGGGAGCGGGGCTTCCAGAGTGGCTCGTGGTACGAGGCGGCTTACACCAAGCAGCTTGTCATGCTGCTGTACAGCTTGTTAGCCACAAACGTCGCCATGCTTCTCGCCTGCTGCAATTGATGTTGCTTGCTGCACCACCTGCTGTCACCTCAAGCACCAACAAGCAACCTGTGCACGTGCCAGCAGAGCCTGCATGACTTGCCATATTAACAGCAAAATAAGCAAGTCTGTTTTGCCGTTGCTGGGGATGATGCTATGAGGTAGCATGTAGTTCACACGATAACTAACAATGGTCTCATGACAAATGCAGTTACTCAATCTGACATGGGGCGCTGGAGCCAGTGTAGCTGCTGGTATTGTGCTAGAGAAGTTGAAGATTGAAAGCAAACCCATTCAGGTCAGTCACAATTCTGTAAATGTAGCCTCATCTGAGCAACTGAATGCATCATGCTGACAGTGACTTGGTAAAATGCTTGTTTGCTTGAGCTGGCATCATCATGGAAGGGCATGGCTATGAAATTCAGATCTCGATGTCTTGTATCAAGATGAAAGTTGTCAATGACAACCATGTCTTTTGCTTCAGATGCGACTAGACAACGCACCAATGGGCATCCGAAGGGGAGGCAAGCTTCCAATGAAGGACCTGGTAAAGGCCGCAGACGGCAGCGTTGAAGGGCTCAAGCAGCTGCTGAAGCAGGAATGGGAGCTTCCAGATGACACCAGAGTAGCTGTGTACGTACACCAAGTATATTTGGTTTTTCTGAAACAATTGTTCAATTGGGAACTCTGTGAAGGCTTGGCCAGGCACAACTCAGACACTGACGTACTAACCCCTGCACTAACTTAAGGGGTCCTGCAGCTGTGTTTGGTGGCCGTTCACTATGACAGTATTATATTGTTGTGTGATATACATGCACGCCTACCTTCAATACCTGTCTCTTGGCACTCTGCAGGTACGGTGTGGACTATGACGGCGCAGAGTTTGAGTTCACTCCAATGGTTGCACATGATCTGAAAGGCACCCTGGCTGGTGCACAGGCAGTCCTGTTACGAGTTATGCCGCTGCAGCATGTTGTGTCAGCACACAGCCATGTGCCATCCTTGTCCTCGTCTGAGTAGATGGGGAAAGTGCGCAACTGCAACCTCCTGCTTTGTCATTTGTTGTGGGCCTGCAAAACAAGGCATTACAGGCAAACTCAGCAACAGTTTTGAATGTCATCTGCATCATTGAGGGATGCTGTGTACTGAAATTTTGATTGGTTTGGCATGTGCTATGTATTCTCTTGCAGTACCCGATTTTGGACAGACTTCATTAAGCAGATCACTGTCAAATGGTGGTCTTGTTGCCAGCATAGTATGCAATCAATACCCAGGATAATCTCTTACCTATTATGAGAAATTTGTTGATGAACTCTGAGAAACTTTGACACATGACTTGCCCCCTGCTTAAAAACTGATCTTGGTCATCTGCAAGCGCCATCTAACTCCGGATTGTGAGCATGTGCAAGTTCATGATGTTCAGTGATCTTGTGACATGTATGAAGCAGACACAGTATCGACAGAGGGTAGTATCTGCAGTAAGCTGATGGTCAGTTTCCTTAGTGGTATGAATTCGATGATCAGTTCCCAAATCGATGACCTGTTGCTTTATGCACTTGCTGTCATTGTTGAACAGTATGTGGCCACATCAAGATTATACAGAAGTTTTTGTTTCTGTGTGTCAGCAAGAAAGAAGAAGAAGAAGGATTTTACAAGTTTCTGCCAGCCAACACAGCCGATCGCTTGTGCCAATCATGGCAATCATGTTCAATTCATCATGAAATCTAGACAGTCTACTACGTAGCGGAAGACCCCGA
>JAABUK010004725.1_pt1 | contig 21893 bp, 39 predicted proteins | sample 5559141 | NCBI WGS metagenome assembly JAABUK01 (sample SAMN10711869, study PRJNA513367) | rock metagenome | isolation source: Antarctica rocks | place: Antarctica: Victoria Land, Pudding Butte nord | collected 2016-01-03
TGAGAGGGTTGATCTTGAAACGCCGAAATCTTCTGCAAGCTTGCGAATGCTGGAGCGATCTCTTGCATGTATGTGTTGCTGTTGTCCGTAGCTAGCTAGAGCTAGCTCGAGAGGCGTCTGGGGTTATTGCATGATGAGTTATGATGTGAAAGAGAGAGAAAGTGAAGAAGAGAGAAACTGCGGGAAATGGACGACGCGAGTGGCCAATAAAGGGGGGTGTCCCATTAATAGGGGAATCACGTTAAGGGCATTCACATACCTACGAATCCACTCACAGTGACCTGCTCCAAATCGTTCAACACGGCATGTCAATCGGTTGCGTCAGCCGCATTCGCCCTGCATTTTTGGAGATACTGCTCAGCCGTCTTTTTCAATCCCTTGGAAACATTTGTCGGGTGGGTATGATCCTGATCAGCCTGTGTCGCCCAGAAACTGGACTTGGCAGCAGCGATCTTTGACGTTGTCCTCGCTCAGCTCACTCAGCTGATGTGCTTCTTCGCAAGCAACTGCCGACGTGTCTCTCAAGCTGGCAATCTCCGTCATCTTCCACAGCCTGGCTTGCGGTTCTGAGCTTGCTTTACCGGCTCTGTTTGCCTCGGTGAGAAAGTTCCCCTGGAGGACCGGTACTGCCAATAGGAAGAAATCCTACAATCCTTTCCAGCGTATGAAGGCTTTTCTTGAAGGTTTTGCTCCAAGCGTATGCCGTATCCGGGGCGGGGTCAGTGAGAGCTTTGTAATCATATCTCCACCTCCGAAACACTTGAGCTCTTCTTGGTTGTTCCTTGGGTTGGACCATTCTTCCGAAAGGTAAACTGTCGATTATCGATTGCATTAGCTCACTATAGTTTTGGGGAGAGATGAAGAAATGGAGAAGAACTTGAATCTTTCCCGACGAAGACAATCAGATTTCTGAGCGACGAGCGGTCAAAGGAGGTTTCCCAATTCCGAAGGGTCTCGGATCTGGGAAGGAAGGTACATCGTCCTTTCACCAGTGAAAGTGTTTTAGCCAATGAAGGGAAGATGCCCGAAGCCGATGACAACCCACCACCCTGCTAATCCGGAAAGGAGAGATGGGCCTCTAGATCTCGCATGCGTCTATGCTATTCCTTCGCGTCAGGCGCAGGGGCTTTCAACTTTGTACGACGAATACTGCCTCGGTTTCCTGGACTCTGCGTTCGCCGACCCATTCATCAAATCATCTGAAGACTTCGTGCTACTTTGACTCAGTGATCCTCAACGCGAGAATAGAGAAGACCCACATGCCAGCGCATCGAATTTGAGCTCTTGGCAACCTGAAACAGTATGAGCATGCGTCTCCAATGTCAAGTAGGACGCACCCCATGAGGCTCGTCGGGAAAGTAGAGGAAGAGGATCGGTACTCCTTGCCTACGATGAGGTCAGCGAAACCCAACCGCGACGGATGATTGGAATGGTACTTGCATTTGTAGCGCGGTGAACGCCGCTAAGGTAGGAAACAGTCAAGTACTCGGAGACGCTATGAGGGATCGCTCACCGATTCCCTCCCCTTCAATCAGGCATCAATCTATGAGACAGTCAGTCTAGCGCAGCCCTTGCCGCCATGAATCACCATCGTGGGGTGCTCCACTCTGCGACATGATCATTGGGTTCCATCTTCCATTTCGTCAATATATCTCCAACTTCATTTGTATGGACTTACTTCTCGTACATCAGTCATTCATGCACCGGGTCGCCTCCGAAGTCGCTAAACACCCCGTCAGCCGGATGATTTTGGAGTCAAACAGACAGACTTGGTGAAGAATCACAACTCCTACGCCTCGTTAGCGTCAAGTCCCCGTATGTCGTCCGAGAGTCTCACCTCAGTAGTATAAGCTGGACCGACAGTGTTGAAGATCCCATCGTAGAGGACGAGTGCTTTGAAACCGAAGACGTGGTGCCCATTGATCCAGTTGATCATGTACCCACCGCACGATCCGCCAAGAGCGACGTTCCGCGCGGTGTCGATCTACGGCAGTCAATCCGATGCTCGATGACCACTCTCGCTCCGTACTGACCTCGGGATACACGTCCAGGGCAGCGTGAAAGCCTGGCCAGAAGAACCTTGTATGGTCCTGTAGCTATCTATCAGCGTGAGGCACGAGATGACAACGGTGGGACCTACGTCCTCCCCATTCCCTGTTGATCCTGTCGATGAATTCCTGACCATACCCCGTGGACCCGGTCGGGTTGATAGCGATAAAAAAAGTAGCCTTGAGAGGCGAAAATGGCAGGGTTTATCCTGTGCGAAGATGTCAGGTCAATAAACTGTCGACTCAGCCGCGCTGCTTACGTAGGGGTCCAGGTATCACCGTTTGCGGCTGCAGTCACGTCAGTCTCACGATAAAGGGTGATCTCTTTCAGGTCTTTACCTTGAGGACCGCCACTGGAGGATAGAGGATTAGCCTCAGCAGAACGAGCCAATGGGACGCATTGGATGAGAAATACTGAGCTCCAGATCAGCAAGGGTTCAGTTGGCAAGTCTGGTACGTACCCATGGGCCATACCTTCCCCCTCTCCGCATCACCCTCCTTCCACCCTCTCGGCTTGACGGCCCATCCCATAACCCGCCATCCCTCAGCGCCCTCGAACCAAAACTCCTCTCGGGCCATCCCTCCGAGTCGCCCGTTTATGTGTCTGCTCGACCAGTCCTCCAACCTATGTAAAGGAGAGCGAGGAAGCTTGTCTCCGTCGCCATCTGTCAGATCGTCATTCGCAAGATCGAGGATAAACGAGTCCGTCGGCGACATGAGCGAGTTGATGGAAAGTAACAGAGATGTTGCGGTAAGAGGCGTGATCGATTAGGTCGTGCCGGTGAAGTAGAGGGTGTGGAAGATGATTCGCATGAGTGAGGTGATAGGGTAGGAGACGATAGCTCTCGTATTCATCCTTGGCCATCTCGAGCTCCGCGAGTTGCATTCCATCCGGAGAGAACGTCACCCCATTGATCGCTCCATGGGTGCCCGGTGTGTGATGTGATGGCTGTATGGCCGATGAGGAGAGGTGGAGAGGGAGGATGTACACGTCTTCTCTCGTATGAGACTCGACGTTCAGGTACGGAGATTTGGCTGCGAATGCGATGTGTGTGGAAGAGACGGAGAAGCTGGTGATAGGGTCCATTTGGGAATACTGATAACCGGTACGTCATGAGCCGCTCAAGCTAATAAGACCCACCAGTCCAGTTCCATTCAGGATGTTGTAAAATCCTGACCCCTTCCCCCGCCCGTCTCGGCTGCGCCATCGTGACTGTTTAGCCTTTCCAAAGCTCCGCGATACCCAGCGTGTACACCTTCCCTGGCGTCCTCCACGTATCCCAATGCCTAGCCATCAGCTCCAACCTGATGAACAAGTCATCGTAGACCTGGCCAGTATCTCCCCTCTTCTTATACGCATCGTCTCGCCCCGCAACATCCTCAAAGCTCCCCGTCTTCCCACCCTCACCCGGTGAAAGCGAGAACTCCGCTGTTTGGCTCATACAGCAGACCGGACGGATGAATGCCGGCTGGAAAGTCCAGGAGATGGGTCCTTCCGACTTCCGATTCGATCTCGGCTGTGTAGTTGATCGGGATGGAGTATAGGGACGAGCCGTTCAGGTACACGACGGTATAGTCGTTGAGCCAGAAAGGCTCAGATAGTTCGCTTGAGCTGGCGGAAAAGAGCTGGACGGGTCCGTTGGTGACGGTCGTATTTGAGGGACAGGAGATGCATGGAGCGGGTCGTTCTTGACTGTCAACTCGAATCCAACTAGGTGTAGCCGTACTTGTCGTTCTTTGGATCCCACTGATCGGCCAATGCGACGGCATGCGTTTCGTTAGGACTCGCGACAGCAGGCTGAGGACTCGGGGTCGGATAGCATGTACTCGTATGTGTATTCGGGGATGGCGACGTTACAATCCTACTTCGGAATGCATAAGATCGAAAGAACAGTCTAAGAGGCAAGAGATGACCGCGATCGCCGGCCGGATTCTACTGTTTCAAGACCTTTTCTTTTTGGACCTAGCAAGTTGAATATATCTTCATCAGATTATCTGCAAACTTCCTTTGATCACATCTTCTCATCATGCCTGGTGAAACAACGTGGATGTGTCGTACATGCCGCAGAAGCAGAAGTTTGTACTTTCTTCCAGAGACAATGTTTGCTTTCGGGGGAACGGGGTTTCAAGATCAATACCTATATTAGTGTGCGTGAAGAGCTTAAGCTTGCGAACAATAGCCTTTAGTCGGCTCAGTGCGTTGAAAAGTGCTTCATTCCGTTTATATTCGGGTCCCGCATCGCTCATGCAATCTTGTATACCAGCTTCATTCCCGACACCTTCCCAGCCTGTAACTCATCAGTGAGACCCCACCGTCTCACTCACCTTCATCTCCTCGAAACCATCATTGATAGCGTCCAGCCCACCCTTGATCACGATCGGGTTTGATCTAATCCCATACTTCTCGATAAGTTCCGGTGTCCGCTTGCAGACCTCCACACCGAAAGCGCGATCCTCCTTACTTGCGGGAAAGACCATCGATTCAGGCTTGTAACCCATCTTGAACTCCTGTTCCTCCATCAGCTCGAATACTAGAGGAGGGGATACGGAGAAACGAAACACGGCCAAAGAGGGTGTACATGAACGTAATGGCGACCTTGATGTTCGGCCGGAATCTCGTCGCTTCCTCCGAAGGTGGGAGGATAACGTTGAGTTGTCCACCCTTATCGCCGAACCCGTTGAGAGAGATCATGAAGCTCTCTCCTGCCGAGATCGTGTCCAGTCCAAGCTCCACTCTACCCTCTGAGATCCGCTTGATCTCGGCGGAAGCTTTCTCGCCGTCGTGATAGTCGACAGTGGCTTCCGCACCGTAGGATTTGACGAGGTCGAAGTTGTGGGGCGAACAGATGGCGATGGGGCGATAGCCCATGAGTTTGGCTAGTTGGAGGGCGAAGAGACCGACGGAGGAGGAGGCGCCGTAGATCATGTACTGTGTCCGTTCAGCCTCGTCTTGATTGGACGATGAGAAGTTGAATGACGTACCCAAGGACTTCCAGATACCTTCTCCGGCGGCCACGATTTGCCCTGACTAGCTATCATCGCCTAACAACGGACATCAGCCAATTTGTTGCTCAGTCCAAACCGATCACCTACCTGACAAGCGGTCACCCAAGGTACCCCAAACACCGCCATCTCCTCCATCTTCTCCCCCTCCGGAACCTTGAACACCAAATCACTCTCCGCCCTCGCATACTCCGCATAACTCCCTTTGTCCTCGAACAATCCACCATGAACACACCCGGCGACCTTATCGCCCACTTGCATGGATTTGTTTGTCGGGGAGGAACCGAGTGAGACGACGGTACCGGAGAGGTCGCAGCCGATAATTGCGCGTGATGGGGACATGTGGGCGGAATGTTTCCAGTCGGTCGGATTCTGGGGGCGTCAGCGGTGCCGGTGGATTTGGGTCGTAGGACGGACCTGTGCGACGTAGGATACTTTGATGAGGATGTCATTCGCTTCAAGACTAGGGACCGGGACTTCTTGGACTAATGCGGCCCGATCCTGTACGGTGCCAATGTTCAGCTTCGATAGACGAGTGAATGGATTGAGCCGTACCTTGTCGTGCTGCGCGAAAGCCTGCATTTTGGTAGGTAGTGAACTCGACATTCTCGATTGAGCTATAAGAGTAGACGATCTGACAAAAACTGAATGCCGATTCCAAAGATGTCGACCGAGAGGCAGAATCATGCTAATACTTTTCTGTAATAACTTACCGGATGATCAATCACCTCCACTTTCAGCTATCCCCGGCTTTCCCGGGATGGACATTCACGCCTATTTTTGGAAATTCTCGGGCTGGAAGCGTGAACCGCAAGCCTACCTGAATTGTTTAACACCACGCAAGTACGCTACTGTCAAATTCAGCCTGATTTATTCGCTGATGCAAGCATGGAGAAAGTTCAATTCCAGCTGGAAGCGACCCTCCCCGAACTCAAAGACCTTCACGAGAAAGGTCTCTTTTCCAAAGTCAGCTCTCTCTCCTTGTTCTCCTCCACCTTTGAGCTGATGGGATCGCAGTATGAGATCAACGAAATCACCCGCCGTCGAACAGGCTACGAGACATCTCTCATCCGCCAGGTCACGAGGAAGGAGGATTTCTTCAAGTACGCAGAGTACGAGATCAACCTTGAACGGCTGAGGCGGGTTCGATGGAAACGGCTCAGTATGTCCTCCCCTTCCGACATGTCGGATGCTTCACTGACATGGAGCGCAGAGTACCACCTAAACCCTCCTCCACCTTCTGCTTCGACGTACTCGCTACCAAGACGAGCACTGTACATCCTCAAGCGAGCGACAGTCAAGTTCTCGGGGGATCTGGCGGTATGGTTGGCGTATGTGGAATATGCGAGCCGGCAGGGGATGCGGAAAGTCGTGTCGAAGGGTCTCAACAGGTTAGCTCATCTTCATGCTTCTACTGCAAGAGCCGCGCTGACATCTCCCGCAGCGCATTACAACAACATGCCCTATCATCCACACTCTACATCCTCATCTCATACCATCACCTCCATCCCTCCTCTCCATTCCCCCGCTCAGCGATTCCATCTTCCTCGAAGTCCGATCCCCTTGTTTCTGGAGAAGACGAAGCAGACACGAGCTTCGCCCTCGAAGGCACCTCGCCAGCCCGCACGACCCTGCTTCTTGGCCTTCGCTTGCTCCCACGATCCGAAGACTTATGGCGGGAATACATTAAGCTCGAACTGGGCTGGGTCGAAGCTCTCCGGAGACGGTGGGAAGTTTTGGGCATCCACAGGGGGGTTCCGGCGGGAAACGAGGCGTTCCAGGAAAACGATCAGGAGCTGCTTGGTGGGGAAGGATCATTTGGGCGGGATGGGGAGGAAGCGAGGAAAGCCATTCTGTCGGGACAGCTGGTCATCCGCGCTATCAGCTCGGCACTCGAGGCTATTCCCGCGGAGAAAGGCAAAGATTTCCGAGAAGGTTTGCTCAGGCTGCTGCTGACCTACCCGAGTCCTTTGCGGAGCAAGGCTTTGGACGTGGTATATCACGACCTCGAGCGGGTTGCTCTGACGACAGGGAATTCGGGTCCGCAGGCGCTGTTGCTGGTCCTCACCAAACGGCTGTACGATCGACCTTACGATTCGGCGAGGAGAGATTCAGGCGGTGTCGTCCTGTACGGCGCCGAGTTGGTTGAGGAGGTCGGTCGGATAGGGAAGGGGATAAGACGGATTGCGAAACGCTCCAAGGGGACCCAGTGGTCAGATGTCGCTGGGAATTGGCTGGCGACGCAGATCGACGTCTTGGCGGAAAATGCTCATCTTGTACGTGGTCGCTTCTGGTTGGAACGCATGGCTGATACGGTAACAGCGCGAATATCTCCTTTCCATCATGACAAGCTTGACGAAGTCTTCCATGCATCCCTCGTCCACCCTCCTTCTATTGCACCTCGATCATCTCGCTCGCTCTCCCTCTTCGTCCTCCGTACTGCTCAACACCGCGCGATCACACGCCTCGATCTATCCCCACGACCCTACCCTTCAAAGAGTCCGCATTCGAGCCGAAATGGAGCACGAATCAGACTTCGACCTCGTCAAATCAGCTTGTCGATCCATCACCAAGTCGGTCACACGTCCGAACCTCTCCTCGTCGGATCAAGAGGAAGTCCAATCAATCTGGTTCATATGGGCAGATCTCGAGGAGAAGCTCGCGTTGGGGAATGGACATCCCATTGACCGGATTTGGGATGAAATACTGCGGGAATCCCTCCGCCTGAACGAGGGACTGCCCGACCTACACCCATCCCTCCTTGGGAAATACTTCATCTCGTCCCTCCAGCGCGATCCAGCACAGTCCGCTATCAGCATACTCAATCGAATCAGCGTCAAGTTCAGACCGAGCACCGCTTTCTTCAAGATCGCATTCCCCGCTCTCACGACTCCCTCGACAAACAAATTTTGCGAGCTGAGCAAGCTGTACACAGCCTGGCGCGCGGTATGCAAGACAGGAGGAGATAGTGTCGAGGCGGTGATGGTATGGGCGGAGTGGCTGATGGGCCACGGGAAGGGGAGGGACGCGGGATTGGCTGTCGACGTTGTGCGGAGGGAGGTACTTGACGATGAGGATTCGAGCGGGGAGCTGTGGAGGGGCTGGAAAGGGTTGTTGGATATGAGGGAGCGGATTATGGAGGAGGGGGACGGTGACCTGGTTATGGGTGATGTCCCCGATGGAGAGAACTTGGTGTCCTTGGATCTTGAGGAAGACGGCGGAGGGAATGGACAGGAGGAGGACGAGGAGGAGCCCGAGGAGGAGGCCGAGGAGGAGGACAGTCTCATGGATCACGAAGAGGAGTCCGAAGGGAATTCAGTGCATCGGGGCGAGGCTAGCTGATGAATGTATACAGCTACATGCCATTCGTGTCCGATATCTGTGCTACCGTAACGTAGTCTACATTGTCCGACATATCATCTACCAATTCGCCGACTGATACCTCGCCTTCTCCTTCCATCCCATCGCTTGATACGCGATTTCCTCCTCATCGTCGTCCTCTACATCTGAACTCCCTAGCTCCCGACGTCAAGTCCATCTCGTCCATCTTCACCGCCCTCGTCCGGGATATCACTATTATCTATCAGCCACCGGTCAACCCGAAGTGAGGAGCAGAACCGGACTGACGGTTATACCCGCGATACCCGATAACCTAGACGGGGATCCCGATGTAGCTGGTGATGAAGCTCTTATAGGCGAACGGCATGAACGCGTCGAATCCCTTGAAGATGGAGCGGGCGACTGTGAAGAAGAGCGCGACGTAGGAGAGCCATGGCTGGAATGGCTGTTACCTCCACCTCCGTCGGCTGCGAATAAGAGGGTGGAAAGATGGAAGAACCGCTTTGAATGGGGGTGTATCGGGGGAGATGCCCTGCGCTCGCATACCGCGCATGAACGCGATGTGGCTGCTCGAGAGTAGCGAGATCTGCATGGTCATCAGCGAGTCTGTCCAATGAGTGGGACTTAAGTTGCGTACCCAGGTCAAGGAAACGAAGATGGTGACAGTCGATACGAGGTAGTTGAAGATTATCAATGCGTCGCTGCTCGCCACGAGGAAGACGAGACCCATGAAGGCGCTAGTGAAGATAAAGGCGACCCTGTGTAAGGTATCGACTTTAGCTTGGGTCATGGACAAGCAGCGAGACGGCATAGCAAGGGACGCCGCGGCTGGTACATTTGGTGAAGATTCGTGGGGCGTGGCCATCCTTCGCCATGCCTGGGTGGACGATTAGCCAACCTCCCTGAATTTGACCAGAGTCAAGCACATACCATAGAGAGTCCGGCTGGCGATGTACTGATCCGAGTTGGCCGCGGAGATCGTGAAGACCAAGATTCTGGGCATCATCATCAAGTTTGTCCCTCGCGCTGGTCGAGAGCCTCACCAAGCGTTGATGATAACAGGCAAAGCGCGGATCTGCGCCGCCTGGATGACCACCACGAATGGCGAAGCGCTCGCAACGCCTGCCGTACCCTTCGCAGCGGCCTGAGCCAGCAGCTTGCTGGACGAATCCACAACCATCCCGATGACGAGGACACCGATGATGTAGAAGAATAGGATACGCCAGAAGGTCTTCTTCATCGCTGACGGAACTTGTCTTGCGAGGGTTCTGACGATCGACTCAGCTCACAATCTTCTCACAGTGGCAGGCTACCTACCTTGGATTCTCCCACGGTCACCCCGATCAACTCCGTCCCTATATACGCAGACAATCCAAAGACGAGCGCGTTTGACGTTTACGATTCCGAGGAACGCCCCCAGATCGTCCGTCTTCTTGTACGGGTTGAAAGCCTTCCCGTCGCGCCAGTACCAGAAGCCTATCCGGTCTTGATTCGGGACACCGCCGAGGCCGATGATGAGGTCGGGAGGATGCGGCCGGTCAGGGTGATGATCTTGATTAGGGAAAGCCAAAATCTGATTTCTTCAGTCGGGTGTCAAGGACAGAGGGAAGCTGAAGTTGTGGGGAAAGCAGAGGGATGAACGCAATCGATGGACGACTGGAACAGGTGGTGAGGTACTCAGTCGACGCCAAACCACTCCCCCGAAGTTCACGGCGATGACAAACACGATGAAAATCGTACACCAGGCCGTGCCGTTCGATCGAGGTATTCCAATACCGGATGACGAGAGACCCCGCCAGGATCTGGTTCGGGGAAATGATCAACTACTACACGTTGTCAGCTCTTCCATGTTACAAGAACACATGGGGGGGAATCACGTACAGATCTGCTTGGGCTTTGAGTGACCGATGCGTCTCCTCCTCCCTCTGCTCGATCGGTTCGCCCACATTTTGCCCCTCGGAGAAACGCTTTTCGCCATTATCCACGTTCTTCTACGCGTACGCCGTGATCTCTGCGGAACCGGACATTCCGATCCAATACCTGGATGTAAACCAGAAGCCGCGTATAAGCAGGATCGGGACATCGAGAACTTCCACCCATATACCGGAGGTTCACTTTCTCCCGCGGATCGTCCAACCCGAACCCAGCCAGACTCGTCGACCTTGCGCCTGTGAAGAGCTTTGGAAGAGGGATATCTTGGCGAGGTTGAGTGGCCAGAGCATTGCGGATGGGTAGACGAGGTTCCCCGTCCTAGTCCGGCGATACCGAACCCGAGGAACTGGTTGGATAGAACGATGAGGAACCGGGAACCTCAACTTCCCACCCAGTCCTGGATCATCGAAGAAGACGGGGTAGTTTTTGAGGGCAAGGAATGAAGTCAATTGCCGTTGCTGTCGGAAAGGAAACCGTTGCCATCATCCTGACGATCGGTGTGCTCTCCTTTATCGTCCATGGACCCGGGTTGAGCGACACGTCACGATTAAGACAGGGTAGAATTGACGGCGGTGGAAGGATCTTCGGACAGGATGAGACCAAGCGGGTGAGTGATGAATTGGGCAAAGAACGAGGTTGAGGTAGATGCCCGGTTGTTCGAGCACCAGACCAAAACGTCGGAATCCGGTGCCAATGATCTTCACGATACAACCTAGGAAGTAAGCTCGAAACGTCTCGCAGCTCTCTCACTCAGTATAGGTGACATCGGGACATGTCATCGAGCTCGACAACGGAGTCGAGGGGATCTCGGGATGATCGCTCTGGCAAATCTTGACGGATGGGAATATGTCGGTGGGCCTCGCTGAACGTCCAGGATATCTCATCAAGACGGCATGGTCGAAAGCGCCGAGGGGGACCGAAAGTCGACGGAGAGATCGATGATAGTCAGGAATGGCTCTCGAAGCATGTTTTCATCTTTGAACATGCCTGGAATGACATCTCAAAGCGCCTTTAGGCATGACAGGCATATGGGGCCATGGATGATTGTCGGAAAATGGCCCATCGTTGAAGACCTACAATCACTTCGCAGGGGGCTCAACATTTCGGTCTCCCTTACGAACGGCCTGCCTCGAGCGTATGGCGATACCTCTCCCTCGCAAATGAATGGTCTTGATGTTCCGCTTCCGCTTGCCTCAGAGCTGACAGGTACGCGAAAGCCCCAAGATCGGCAGGAAAATCCAAGAGCGGATCACAAGGTCGACAGTCGGAGGCGAATCGCCGCATCAAAGCAAAGGGAACCTTGAGGGGAAGCTTTAGTCCGGCGCACGACTCGCCCATCGCCTCTCGAATAGCCCCCTATCAATCCCTCGAAGCTCCGTCGCACGAGTGGCGTTTTCGATCAGGGTCGACATTGGGGGTAAACGAGTATATCGAACTTGCTCGACTGGCCGGCAGGGACCTTTCCTATCCCGACCCCTACCCACTCAGATGCGATGAAGATGGCCACCGCATGAGGCGAGAAATCGGCCTGAAAGCAAATGTTCCACAAACGGGACAAGAAATGGCACGCGATATCGTCAGTAGGTGTGCGGCTTGTTGGAAGATTCTGGAGAGGGTGAGGATTTTGGTGGACCTGGATTTGATCGGAAAGGTCCAGAGGAGATAGTACCCGGCAGTCTGAAGCATCATGCATCTGTTCGCTTAACCTAAACCACCCATGTCACTTCCATCTCAGAGTCCATGTGACAAGGATTGAGACCCTGGGCGTGGCTTTGGAAAACTACTTCTCAGTTGCCATTCTTCTCCTTCTCCTTCTCCCCCTCCACCTCGCCCTTTTGCTCCTTCTTCCACTCCTCGAGCATCGTATGCCCTGTGGCAAGACTCTCCCTCAATCCCTTGGTCAGGATTAGAGCATCGAAGGCTGTCATGACCATGGTGAATCCCAGATCGAGGTGGGCCTTCACTTGCGGGAAGAAGCTGGGCATCAAACAGGCGAGGTTGTGGTCCTTGGCGGCCTTGGTAACTTTGAGCACATTCCTGTGATAGATCGGAACAGTCCAGCGTCAGCTCAAGCCTTGTTCCGGAAGATGGTAAAAGGGGACGTACTCTCGCCAGGTCGGATCCTGGGCAAAGCCGCCGGAGAGTCCAAGGTCGAAGGCGAGATCACCTGGCACGAAGAACTCAACGACTAGAGCAGCAGCATTTGACCACCACGCTTACCCGGGCCAACCATTAGTCCGTCGACTGACGGGTGAGAAAGATCAGCTGGACAATCAATCGTCGAGGACAGGGATCACTCACCCCCTTCGACCGCCGCGATCGCCTGCGCATTCTCCGCCCCGACCTTGCTCTCGATCTGGATGATGACGCCCGCCCTATCCCAGACATCTATCATATTACCTCCATTGGGTGCCGCGTCGTTGTAGCCGAGCAGCAGTGCCCCCGGTGGACCTGACCTCATGCCACCTTTCTGTGCGCAGACATTGCTATCAGCGTGTCATTACAGAACTGCATGATGAGCGCATGACAGACCTGAGGCATACGCGCATTCTTCACGGCCTGCTTCGCTTGTTCAACCGTTTCCGTCTGCTCAGAAGTCAGGTTGAGCGCGATCCAGAGGAAAGGATGATCACATGTGGAAGGATGACGGCGGAGGCTCCGGCATCCTTTGTGGTAGATCAGCGCTGCGAGCCCGACACATTGAGAGTGATCGGGACTCACCAGGATCCAGGCGGAGTAGTAGTGCTCGTGACTCGGAAGCCTAGGCGACCATGGTGAGCGCATGACGAAACGCGCGCAAGAGCTCAAAGGAGGTCAACAGCTCACCTGACGATGACGGCGGTATTCCCTTCGCCTGCGTACTGGATCTCCTTGATGATGTTACACACCTCGTGGATATCTCAAAGAGGTCAAACGGCCATCAGCCCAATCTAAACCAATGTCGAGAAGAGGAGATGGTGCTCACTGAATGGCGTATGCTCCCAATCGATCCAAACGTAATCATATCCCGCCTGACCGACGATGCGGGCGATATCCACGCCTGTGGTAGCGGACATACAGCAACCGATCATCGGCTTCTCCCTGCTCAACTTCATCCTGTCCCTCATGTAGAACGACTGCTGGAGGGTGTTCCCGCGGTAATGGATCATCGGAGGGTCTTGAGCAGGGGCGCTTGGCACCCCGAATGCCCCTCCTGCCATAGCGTTGCCAAATTCGGGAGGATTTCCTTGACCATAGTCTCCGTTGTTACCTTGGGTCGACATGGTCGATTGAATCAGTGAAGAGATCAAAAAGAAGCGATCAAAGAGTAGGTCGGCTAGGCTAAATGGCATGACGACGCAACCATCCCTATTCTCGCCCGGTTGGCCGGACTTGCCTCAGGGTACCTTTCGATTGCAACTACCTCCGACCCGATGGTCAGATTCCCCTCAGAGTGGTCCAGATTCAAGCGAGATCTCAGTGGTCATACGAGGGAAAACAAGAAGAGACAGGTCAAGTATCGCTGCTTTGAGCAAGCTTTTGGAGTCATACTCGGAAATTTGGCCGAAGCAGTTGCTTGTGCATTCGACATTTCAGAGATGCGTCCAGTGTTCGATGTTGGATTTCAACGAATATCGGCCCGCTCGGCCCGATTAATTCGCCGCAAGGGATCTCATGGAGCCTTCTCGAACGTTTGTGTCCTCAACTTGAGTCAACACGCCAAGGTAGACAAACCAATTCTCTCACTCACCCCCACATGAAGAGGTATAGGCCGAGAGCGGCGTTGAGCTCCCCTGGCTCATTGTAGGCATCTGCACGCAATCAGCAAACGCGGACAAGACGGACAAGCAAAGGTCGACAAGCCAATGACCCCGAACTACAATTGTAAAGGGTCGAGAAGGAGAGCCAGAACCCGCCGTAGGAGGCAAAGACGGTGGCTCCGAAGGTATTGCCGCCAGCCCACTCTTCGTGGCCGACGATGGTTTGACCGAGACCGCCGTATGCTAGGGCGGTACCCATGATCAGGTTGGGAGTGGTGATGTGATGCGCATGAAGGTTGAAGCAGGACAGGAGCACCGTCGTGGCCGCGAACCTGAGATGTCGAACCGTCCCAGAAAATCAGTCTCGAGATATCTTTCGCGTAGAGAGTGGACTTGCGAGAGGAGACCGAGAGGAGCGGGATTCCAAACTTGCGATAGTAGACTGGGAGCGCGGATTGACTATTGTCCTGTGGGTGACCACCTGGAGTGACGTAGCGGGTCACTGGCTCCCCGCTCTTGCAGCCGTACTTGACATGGCTGCTACCGGTCTTTGTCGATCGGGAGACTGTTGGTGGAAACGTCGTGCTGGTATCCTCGATTCCAGAGCGGTAGACTTTCTGGCGGAGGGACTCGATGGGTTACGTTGAACGACAGAATCAGTTGGGGATCATTAATCAGAACGACCAGGGGCGATGGGGTCCAAGCAAGAGTCGAATGATCGATGGGTTTAGGGGTGGACAGGTAACTCCGTCTAGGCCGAGCCGGCGTGATTGTCGCTCCGTCACATGGACTCAAAAGTCACGTCAAGAGCCCTAGTGAGACTCACGCGCTCGAAGGCCTCTTTGCGGCTTCCACAGTGCGGAAAGGTCTGTGAAGTACGAACGGGATCTTTTGGTAGCGGTAGTACGACTTCTCGGCAGGATTGGGTACGACTACCCAAACCAAAAATGGCAGGTCGGGAACGGTACCCGAATGGATGATGACGCTCCGAGTCCCCGCGAAGGACACCAGGCACCCGCGATCAGCCGTCTGCTGCGACAAAGACACGTCACGGCGGTGATTCATAGCGCCCTGGAGTTTGGACTCACAATGCTAAACTCGATCATGTGTCGGTCAGCTGTCAATCGGGAATATCACTTTACAAGGACATATCCCGGTCTTCAGACCCCCTTTCCGCGCCCATATACGCTGTCAACTCATTAGCCCTCCCCCTCCCCCCCCCCCAAGTCACTCACATTCAATCATACACATGAATTCCGTCAACATGTCTTCGAATGGCTTCACCATCCCCTCGACCCAGACCGCCGCGATTGTCCCTGCAGCCGGCGTTGCTCTCGAGATCCGAAAGAATCACCCGGTCAAGCAAGCCAAGGACCTCAATCCTGGCGAATGTCTCGTCAAGATGACCCACACCGGTGTCTGTCACACCGATCTTCACGCTTGGAAGGGTGACTGGCCGATTGCTCCCATGACCCCACTCATAGGCGGTCACGAGGGAATCGGTCAGATTGTAGCGATAGGTGACAGCACCGTAGCCTCCCCCGTCAAGGTGGGAAACAGGGTCGGGATCAAGTGGTTGGCCGACAGCTGTCTTGACTGCGAGTTCTGCCGCAAGGGCTACGAGATGAGTGAGGACTTCCACCCCATCGGGATTGGTTTGGAAACACACTAACCTTGAAGTGGCGCAGATTGTCAAAACGCCAAGCTCAGTGGGTACACTGTCGACGGTACCTTTGCCGAGTATGTGGTGTCTTATGTCCACCACGTCACGCCGATCCCGGACAACCTCGACTCGGCCGGCGCGGCTTCCCTTCTATGCGCTGGAGTGACTACCTACACTGCTCTTAAACGATCCAACACCAAGGTCGGCGACTGGATCGTCATCCCCGGTGCAGGTGGCGGTCTCGGTCACCTCGCCGTCCAATACGCCAAAGCCATCGGTCTCAACGTCATTGCGATCGATACCGGAGATGCAAAGGAGAAGCTCACGAAATCCCTCGGCGCGTCGGTCTTCATCGACTTCAAGAAGTCGGGGAAGAACCTCGTCGACGATATCAAGAAAGCCAGCCCCGGCGGCCTTGGTCCCCACGCCGCCCTCGTCGTCGCCGCTCATGAGTCGGCCTACACCCAGGCGATCCAGTACCTCCGTCCGAGCGGGACCCTCGTCTGCAACGGTATGCCTGACGCCCCGCTCCAGGCCAATATCTTCTGGACGGTGTTCAAATCGATCAGAATCCAGGGGAGTTATGTCGGGAATAGGCAGGACGCCGTCGAGGCGCTTGACTTGGCCGCTGCCGGGAAGGTCAAGGTGGTGTTTGAGGGGAAGAAGATCGATGACTTGAAGGAGTACGTCGACTCTCCTTGACGTGTCCCGCTCCCTCACCTTCTACCCTCCCCATCGTCGTTTCGAGCTTACGGTTGCCTCCTCTCAGCGTTTACAAGGACATGGAGGAGGGCAAGATTGCGGGGAGAGTCGTGTTGGCTATGTGACGTCCGGGACGGCGTTACCTAGTCTTTCGTTCGAACGGCCGAGCTGGAGCGCTTTCATGCGAATATTGTACGACTTGCAGTTTTGGAGGAGTGAAAATGATTGAAGGAACAGGCAGCTCGTCAGCGCCACATCGACGGGGTCATCTCTACGCCAGCTCCGAGGCGAAGCTTCTAGCCGGAGGCCTCGTTCCACAGCCGCAGCTCGCCTCCGCCCATGTGAACCGGCAAGCGCAGATGAAGGCAGGAAGATGTTGCTGCCCTGAGCAAGCGCGGACATGCATCAAAACCCGGGTGGATCTGGTAGTCTCGACATGCCGCTTGGGCACCATTTAGTTGTCCAAGCCACATATCTAGTCAACCATGATAGCTACATCTCTCAGCTCTGGACACAATATCGTACACACCTAGAGCTTCCTCCTTGCGGTATGGAAAAAGAAAACGGATTGTGACCCGTTGACCCCTGTACGGGGCCTCCTTTTGACGCGATTACCTTGCAGTCCAATTCACAGTCCAAAATCGAATCGTACCATATGACGTCTTGATCAGGGAGGCGGAAGAGAGGTATGATAGGTTCATGGAGGAGCAAGGAGAGTAGGGCATTCCAGCTACCAGACCTCGTAGTCATCCAAGTCAAAGTCCTTGTCGTCTTCCATGGCTATGGATTTCACCTCCGTCCCCCGTCTCTCCCGCCGCTGCAGATGCTTGGAGACGCAGAGCTCATCTGCAGACATCTCTGCTTGACCGGTTCGTGCTGCATGCCGCGCCTTGCCATTGGCGTACTCGTTGTCGTCGAGCGGTTTGTCGTTGGTGTTGAACACGAGGTCATGGAGAATGACGCACGCAACTATGATGTCGTGGGTAAGCGCCTGGTCGTATGTGGTCCGCAGGCGTAGGGGCATGCCGTGAAGGATCGTCCAGCGCGACTTGAAAATACCAGTTGCCTGCTCGATCTGATAGCGCATCGTTGCAGCTACGGTATTGAAGTATGGAGGTCTGGTAGCTGGTACGCCCTGCTCTCCCTGCCCCTCCATGAGCCTGTCATGCCTCTCTTCCGCCTGCCTGATCAACATTTCATATGGAGAAGCGGTTGTGAAGCGAAGACGATCCATAGCTTCAGGGGCAGGAAGAGCATTCAGAGCTTCGCGGCGCCTGTCCGACCTCCGATCTTGATGCTTTCCCTCCTGGAGCTCCAGCTGACGCTTCTGCAGGCCCATGAACCCCTCATCCCGGTCCCCCATCGCTTCCGACACCACATCCAAACCTCCCGCTAAGGACAACGCATAATTCCCTCCACCCCTCTGCCTGCCTTTGATCGCGTCAGCTATACCTTTTCCTGGCGGATATGGCTGTCCTGCAGCCCGTGCCTGGACGTACCTGAGGTCCGTTCCCGCACAGAAGGCGTTCTAGCACCATCCTGCGAGTTGAGCGGTTGACGGATCAATCAGAGTCGGCGGCAACTCAGGAAGGGTCTCTTCGACGTCTTGGGAGGGCGTAGGGCACTGTTGGCGGGAGGCCTGCTGGGTCCATGTGGCATGGAGGGGTCTTCATGGCCGCGAGCAACGCCCTTGCCGTTGAGCAGAGCGCCGAGGGTGATGTCGGGGGTGTTACTGGTCCCTGTGCGTCATTCCTCGTCGCCGCCATCCTTCTCGGTGAAGATCACGTTCACTAGGTCCCACTCGGGGCACAAGTTGGTGGAGCTTGGCTACGGAGAATGAGTATAGGGCGTGCTAGAGACTTACCTATTATCGATGTAATGCTCGGCGTCCTTGATAACTTGCTTGTCTTCCTTGCTCTCTGCATCATCCATAATGGACTTCCCCTTGCCCTCCACGGTAGTATTACGCCAGTCACAAGCTGCTCGTCACCCGCGAAGCACTGCACGAACCTAGAGCGCATTATACACATCAATCCAATTGCAGGGGGAAGGGTATGATGGGATCGTGCGTACCTTGGCCACTATAGCATCCCCATCTCTATAAGTCAGACAGCCATCGTCCATCATCCATGTGAACGCCTGCTTGGCAGCTAGGCTCTTCTTTTGCCTTTGCCACCATACCGGAAGGTCTTGAAGTTGTTGCCAAGCTCGAGCCATCTGATTAAGACGTCGAGCGAGCAGGGACCGTCATTTATTATTGACTGCGTCTTGGGCTTGGGTTGAATAGACAGTGAAGGTAGACGGCGGAGCTGGGGAAGACGCTTCAACGCCAATCGCGGTTGCGTATAGGGGTCAATGAATCGCTATCCGCTGATTGGATTTTGGGCGGACATACCACTACAACGTAGCTCTAGGCCAGTGCTTTACAATGTCAGGACCTGAAGGGCGTAGCTGTACTGGTCGGCTAACTATGAGACCTATACAAAAGGCAAAATCTGAAAGGCAAAATCTGAAACGGTCGTCTTCCTTGGGTTCAGCTAAAGAGTTCCTTTCATCAACGAAACAGGCTCAAACGATACTTAACGCATCTTTCACATCATACAACCAGGACGATGGGCAACGCTTCTCCCATCTATGCGCGTCGTCTAGCAGCTGCGGTCACCGGCCAACCTGCGGACAACCCAAACGACTCGATCCGACGAAGAGGAATGGCTCAAACCGCCAGAAACCTATGCTTCGGGCTGCCAGTCCCCACGTCAGGGAATAGGCATGTTGGGCGACGTTGACGGCTGTGTCGAACAGGTTGGCGGAAGGATGGGAGGCGTAAAATCCCGTACTCGATCTATACCCGGGATGGGGGTCATGAACAATCTCCTCCGCGTGGATCCCGAAAAGAGGTTGAGTCCATCACCGACTGACCTACTCCAACAACAGACCATGACATTTCCACTCTTCCTGGGAGTTGCCAAATCGAAATTGTCAAGTACAGCTCAGGCTCTGACGTTGTATACCAGAAAATTTGTTGAATGTCGCGTCGGGAATGATTGGGGATTTTTGACACGTCATCTGTCTTGGTGGGAGAGCTTTTGGACACATCCCAGCTTTGTTTTTGTCGTCTTCCTCACCACCCGCGCGAGGTTCCCATCATCGTCCGTCGCTCTTCTTCATACTCGGATCCGACCACGAAATCATGGATTTCACTCCTTCCCCTTCGCTAAACCTAAACTCGACCACGCTCTCCTCCATCAAAGTTCTCGACGCCTTGGACAGTATCACAATACCTCGACTCCGGCTCGATTCCCGATCGAGTACGAGTCAACAATGTACTCGGATCCATCACGAAGTTTTCAAAGCTTCAGTCCGGGCGGCCAAGGCGGCTCGAGCGGAGAATGGGATAGGACCGGCGTTTGAGATCAAGCCTTCAGATGGAATGCTCGATCTCTTGGGCGGGATCTTGGTGCAAGGCATAAAGGGGGACGCAATGTTGGACGAGAAAACGATCTGCCTGATCCGTTCGATCCCTCCTCGGATGGAACTCGAGAAGGTCGGAGCGGAGAAGACGCACCATCCTCAGTGTCGATCGGTCCATGGCACCGTTTCTGGCTCGCTTTATGGGGCTGACATCTATCGTCCGGCCATCATCCTCAAAAAGAGAGAATGGAATATCGAGGAGTCTGGACCGGCACAAAATCACGGCAAGACGGATCTGCTGGGACAGGTCTCGAACATGTACGGGGTGATGGAGAAGTTAGTGATCTGGGAGTACAAGAGGGATTTGGTGCTGTCGTTGAGACACCTGATCACGATGTACTCGCTGGCGAATGAGGGCGATGGGGTGATCATCGATCTCAACGATATGGGGGAGGTAGTGATGCGATGTTCCGACGACGACAAGCTTGGTGATGTCAAAATGTTCCTGCAACAGGTGAGTTTGAACTCACCAAGGCGATACCACGCTTGAGGCTCGACGTTGACGATTCGGCTTTGAAATAGGTGGTTGTGGAGTTTGATGCCAACGACACGTCCTTGCTGCTCCTTACCAGCTGGTCACACGCCATCCTTTTCCACCGTGCCTCCCCGAACCTCATCTACCTATCTTCCATCATCCCAAACGACCCGCACGATCTCGACCTCCGTATCGGAAGCCGCCCCAATTCGGCATATTCAGTGGGCGTTCGACCTGATTGGCGATTGTTCAAGCTGGTGTATGCGAGCCTGCTGGGAGCGGATCAACCAGAGGTGAAGAGTAGGTGCTGGAGTCGGGGGTCCGCATTAGACCTGACCGAGGTCTTGCGGAAGATCGCGAAAGAGAAGGACAAGGGGAAGAAGCGGAAGAGGGACGAGGGGGTAGAGCCGGCGGAAGGGAGGTCGGGAGGGGATTTTGAAGGGGAGGCTGGCGTGGACGATCGAGGGGCAGCTGATGTTGCAGAGGCTATGGCGGATCCGCAGGTAAGTTTTGAATGGGGATTGGAGGACTAAGTTGACGGGTTTGCCAACAGGAGGTGGGAAGCACATCTTCGGGATCCGATGATCGTCAAGATGACTCGACCGAGACCACCTACAGCCCCGACACCTCCCTCGATTTCCCTTCATACAGTCTCGACCCGAGCGTGAGTGTCTCATCCTTCGAGTCATCCGATCCTGATTGTTGTCAAGGGTACCGCGGTACATCTTCGCCTTCTCCCCGAGGTGATGCGGCAAGCTCAGTGCAACGGTCGACACGCCCTCACTGACCGTGACTGGTCCTCGGTTCAGTGGCAACAACTGCGCCCATCCCACCCCGACGACTTCGACGACGACGTCGACTTTCACGATCCTGTAAATCCATTCATCCCTTCTCCCGCAGACATGGGCAAACCACGTGCAATCGAGGTCGGATCGATGACTCTCGTTCCAGCAAGGTATCTCACCCACGGTCGCCTCTACACGGTGTACCATGGACACCTCGTGATCTCCTGCACCACTTCCACCTCGACCTTGGATTCCAAGTCCAACTCCGAAGCCGACTCCAATACCAGTCCGACTGTTGTCCCCGTGATACTCAAGCTTGTCGATTGTGAATCCTTTTCTGAACACCCATGCCCAGCGGGAGAAGGATACACCCCGAAAGAAGCGCTAGCTGCGGTCGTCAACGAGGTGCGAATGTACACTGGGCGGTTGAGGAAACTGCAAGGTGTGCTGGTACCAAGGTTCTATGGAGCATGGATGGGTTGCTCGAACCCTTGGCGGATTGGTAGTGGGCCGATACTGATTGTGGCCTTGGAGGATGTAGGACTTGGGGTCGGTACGGAGGACTTGGCAGAGGAGGACCGGTGAGTGACCGATCCGGGCTGCCTTTCCTCCTGAGCTCCTACCTTTCCTCTCCCATCTACGCCTCACCACCCGAAGCTTCTCGCGATGCTTGCTCCAAACTTCGCACCCGTCGATTGTCCCCCCTCCCTCCCCTCTACCGTAAATCCCCTTCTC
>JAABUK010004726.1_pt1 | contig 21892 bp, 18 predicted proteins | sample 5559141 | NCBI WGS metagenome assembly JAABUK01 (sample SAMN10711869, study PRJNA513367) | rock metagenome | isolation source: Antarctica rocks | place: Antarctica: Victoria Land, Pudding Butte nord | collected 2016-01-03
CGAGCCATTCTATTGAGTATATAACACTCATTTGATGCGCAATTCTACATAGATTTAGACAGTCAATTCCATCAATTCAACAGACATTCTACTAGCTTTCTAGGCGGATTTGTCTGACAGATGTAAATTCCGGAGGCTCACTGATCGCTCAGGGGGTATCAAATTTGACTGGATCTCTGACTCATGACCAGACAAGCTGCACCTGCTGATCAGATGAGAGCCTTGACGCGGGTACTCTCACGGGCACACTCGTCCCTGGTTGGATCCAGATGGTGAGGCAGATCAGCTGTGCGCTCTCGGATTCTGTCAGTCCCAGCATGGCCGTGAAAAAGATAGGGAAGTGGAAGGCAGAATAATTAAGATTCAACAAAGGAGATGGACCTCAAAGAGACGAGAATTTGTTGGTACTAGCGGTCCCTCCACCTGATTGACTTCCTTCTCCTCCTCCTCGAGGTATGCAGCTCCCATTCATTGCCGATGTCAGTCCTTGCCTCCGCAGAGGCTACCTTCATAGTTACGCGCGCTGAGTCTTGAATATAACCGGAAATGCGGGAGACGCCGTCCATCTCAGGTTCGACACTGGAGACGTCCAACTTCATTCGCAACTGGACACCAAACAAGTTCAGCATCATCATAAATATAGTTGCTCCCGTAGGATCCAGTTGGCCATCCAAGGGGCCTGATATCTTTACCAGAGCCTAAAAGCCTGGCCCTGTACGGATCAGGCCGCCAACTAATACTCCACCTGGCCTGTCGGCACTTGAAGGCAACATCTGCATCGAAAACCCCATTCTGACTGTTACAAGTAATAGGTCCGGGACCAAGAATTAACGCCTGAATACTGGATGACAGAGCGCATTAAATAATGAAAAGGAGGTCTGGTCTGTGATTGGTTCAAGGGGGTGGACTTGAGCGAAGTGGTGTAGGACTCTTATGGATGTGATTTCTTCCATGTGCCAAAGAACAGCACAGTATGAAGTATTCATGTTGAATTCTGGGCCTGAAATAGGCTAGAAAGTATATTCATGTAGCATTTCTTTCGTAGATGTCATTTCACTGCATTTCCAAATCTATATGTCCAGGAGAGATTGGCACATGTAAGGAGGCTCATAAGACTCTAATGCACTTCATAATTCACGACTGACAACAGGATATGAGCCACTGACGTTAGAGTTTCCCAGAATTCGAGCTGTATAACGAAACCCAAAACGCTGATATCGAGAGCAATATCAGGAGGCCAATATGTAGACTTGACAAGAACTGGAAGACATGTGGCTGGTCAATGTCCGAGACATCTTCAATTGTCTTCCATTTTTTCGGTTCCAGCGACTGTGCCCTCTTATTCCATGGTATATCCATTCCACAGGATTTGAGGACCTGCTCGCTCGTGATCCTTGAGCCGGCCAAACACACCGGCACCCCCGTTCCTGGATGTGTACTTGCCCCAACAAAGAAAAGTGCGCGAAAGACGGGGTGTTTAGTCCTCGGCCTGAAACTCAAAACATTCAAGAAGTGATGGCTCAAGCCCAAAATCGCGCCCTTATCAAGATTGAAAGTAGATTTCCACGTTTGTGGCGTGTTTATCGATTCGTGAAGGATATTGTTCGCGAGGTCATGGATGCTGCATCCAGTGCGCGCGGAAATCGTCAAGAGAATCTTTTCTCGAGTCGAGCTGACCAATTCATCCCAATCTTGCCCATTGAGCACATCCAAACCACGACTTCCTTGGCTGGGATTGGGCAAATGTCCCACCGGTACGAGAACGACGAGAGTGTCATTGCCGTCTGGAGCAGCGGTGCTGTCGATGCGCGATGGGACGTTCACATAAAAGGATGGTTCCGTAGGAACACGTTGTTTCTCGAAAACATCGTCTAAAGAGGCTTGGTATTGGCCTGCAAGGAAAATGTTGTGGGTCGTCAGTTGAGGAATCCGCCCATTCATGGCCCAGTAAAAGGATATCGAGGAGCAGCTTGCAGAGCGTTTTGAGAGGTCCTGAGCAAGGGAAGATGGAGGGAGCAGATCGTTGTAAGCGTACACCAGATCCGCATTGATGACCACGACATCAGCGGAGAAGATCTCGCCCGTTGCAAGAGTCACCCCTGTGGCGTATCGATGATGGGAAGATCCGAGGGTTGCTAGATTGACTGATGCGACTGCGGTCGATAAACGGTAATCTACGCCTTTGCGTTCACCAATTCGGACCAGGGCCGAGATGATACTGTGGAACCCGCCTTTCGGGTACCAAATCCCTTCCGCAAGCTCGGAATATTGAAGTAGAGAGTACGTGCCTGCTGCTTTGAATGGAGACATGCCCATGTACATGCTGGCGAAAGTGAAGACGCGACGAAGACGGTCAGTCCGGAAATACCTAGAAGCACGGGAATACATGCTTTCGAAGGGGTGGAGGCCAAGAGAAGCGCGCAGGAAAGAAGGTCGAAGAATGGAGAAAATGGACGGGAAGTTTCTTTTCAGAACATGCGTGACACTGCGCTCATAGTGGCGATGCCCTTCTCGTAGGAAGCCCAGATATCGTTCAAAGCCATCCTTGCCTTCCCATTTCTCCACCTCTCGTTTCATGCGGGTCATATCCGTGGAGAGTTCGAAACATTCCCCATCGTCGAAGTGGACCTTGTAATTTGGCTCGCACTTCAACAGGGTTACTCCTTCAGCTTCAAGAGAGGTGTCAAGATCCGCGAAGGTTTCGCGGAAGAGGTCAGGAAGAAGCAGCAACGATGGTCCCTGGTCAAATCGCTGGACGATGGGTAAGTGACGGCCTGGTTCGGGCAACAGGACCATTGCTGTACATAGCCTTCATGGTGTATCAAGGAACATCGTCCGCCTGTGAAGTTGTTCTTTTCGAAGACGGTCACTCTGAAACCTGCCTTTGCAAGTCTGGCGGCGGTGGCAACGCCTCCTGCACCAGCACCTGTCGAGTTGGCATACTCAGTTCAGTATCTTTCGGAATCGTAGGGTGGTTGGAGAAATGTACCTACGACAACCGCAGTCCTCGCAACCTGCTTCTCAGCCATCGTTCCTATGTGCACGAAAGGGAGAACAGCATGCTGAAGAGACCGCCATGGTTTTGCTAACATGCAGCACTTGAATCAATAGCCATTTTAAGTCCTCGAAGTCTGTCCCAGCCGGCCCGAGTCAGTCTACGCGTCCAATACCAGTACAGCCGGGGCGGCGCGTCCGAGGGATAGCGTGAAACTAGATCGATCCCACAGGATCAGTGCCCGGAGCTGGGCTGGCTGAGTCACGACGTCTGAACTTTGTTGACCTGATTCAATAGGTGGTATGCTGACGAAGCGACAGCGCCAGAGTCCACTACTCGGTGTGCTGGAAAGCGAGTAGAAACGCCCATTCACCGAAAAGAGCTTAGCGTATCTCGGCGTTCTGACTTGTATTTGTTGTAGGTCCTCCTTGGCGGCTTACTCAGCACAGGCCTATTTCCTTCTTCCTTGCTAGTTTGCGTAGATAGCTTCTTCTCTTTATACACTCATTCATCAGTATTGGTACCACCGAAAGTCTATGCAAATTAGTAATAAGGAAACTGTGCATTGCGCAGAAGAAGGCCTTGTATTTGTAATCCGAAAATCGATTCCCTCCTATCGTTTTCTGGAATCAAGTGTTCTACAGCTGCGTCCAGCTAACTGGAGCGGCTGGGAGTCCTCCTCCCCTGACTTGGCTCGACAATGTCAACGCTGTCAGGTCAGATTTTGCGGAAGATTTCCTTGCCCTTTCGCGAAGTTCTCTCCTCAGAAGTTTCCCCGACTGAAGGGAAAAAAGAATCAGCAAGAGACCGGGAAAGTAGATTAGTCGCCCTCGCAAGATTTCAACTGGAGAACAGAAGACTCACAGTATTCCGAGGCAGCTGCTCCAGGAACTCCACTCCAGCAGTCAGGTGCGCCGTGTCAGCACTCTCACGCTCCATCCACGAGCAAATGTCTTCCTCCAATGGATTTGTGTTAGGACGTTTGACAATGTACGCGCGGACGCGTTGCAACTCTTGGGCTGGGTCGTATATGCCTACCACGCCGACGTCGGCAACATCGGGATGCTCAAGCAAGACGCCTTCTATATAAGCAGGCGGAATGTTGTCTGGTGTTTTCAGTATGTCCTGAGCGCGTCAGCCTAGCTTTCCCGCAGCGAGTCTTTGTACTGGCAATTATTGAGAGGATACCCGTACTTTCTTGCGATCCAACAGGAAAAGCTTGTCATCCTGAAAATAGCCAATGTCACCAGTCTTAAACCACCCATCATCCGTAAAAGCATCACGAGTGGCCGCTTCATTTTTGTAATACCCGCTAATGACAGAGGGCCCTCTCAACCAGATCTCACCGCACTGATCATCAACAGCCTCTTGGGCAATCCCCTCGTCGTGTTCATGCTCAGACACGATTATCTTAACTTGAATATTTGGTTCCACCTTTCCTTGACAACTCTCCGAGAAGGATGGTTCATCTGCGAGATGCCAGGAAGATACAAGCGATCCTGCTTCAGTTATTCCCAACGCGCGCTCTACTCGTATATCAGCTGGCGCTCTATTTGCAAGCAGATAGTCGCGGACACCATTCAGGGTGCTTTGAGAAGCAGGCGCTCCAACAGAGGTGATCGACCTCAACTTCGAGAAATCAAAGCGCCTTTCCTGCAACAACTCTTCACTCTTGGCGAGCACAAAGAGTCTGACCAAAGTGAAAGGCGCACAAGAAACTTCCGTGATTCCAAGCGTCTGGATGCACTCCAGATATGGCCTCATGTCAGCATATGTTTTGCTCATGAAGTACACCTCTACTTGGGCGAGAGGCCGCGACTTCGAGACTGCCAATGGAAGAGTCGTACCAAGCGCGCGCGAGATCGAAACTGTGTGCAGCACCCTCCTCGGAGTATTCCCCGGTGGTTTTATTTTGCCAACCTTCGCGCACTTGATAAAATCTTGCCTTATGCGATGGCCAACTGCCGTCCAGGATGCCACCAGGTTTCTGTGAGAGAACATGGCTGCTTTTCGCAATCCACTTGTCCCTGAAGTCGTGAAAAGCATACACGGGATACTGCAATCTTCTTCCGTCGTAAGACGCTTCCACTGAAAGTTCGGCCCACTGTCGTAATCCAGTACTTCTGTCCAAAACCTTTCATGATGAGGTGCATACAGTTGTTCAGATGCTCTCTCTTCAGTGCTCGTGCATTCATCGAACAACCAATATTTCTCATCATCGCCATTTGTGAGCTTCCAAGCAGTGACCACCTGCTCCTTCAGCGGCTGTTCGTTGCAGACGAAGAGAAATCTAGGCTCGTCGCGCACCATTTGATCTACATACTCACGGACCTTGAGGTCAGGCTGTGCGGTGCAAAAGACTCCGCCTGCAGCGATCGTGCCTAAGGCGACGACCATGCTGTGAATGTAGTTTGGAGAAACCAGCAAGACATGATCGCCGGCCTGAAGGCTCTGCTCTTGCAAACCAGCCGCGAAACACTTGACGAGGTGCTTGAATTGGATGAGAGACAAATGCTTGGAATTGGAGCGCTCGGCAGAGAAGAGGAACGGTTGAGTGAAGTTCGGATCCTGACAAGATGCTGCGGAATCAGGAACAGCGTCAAACAAGAAAGAAGGGACATCAACATTTGGAAAAGGTACATCCGACGTCGACTTTATAGGCATTTTCGGCGGGAAAAGTGTAGACGAGTGAGATCAATTCGTTCAGCACTGATGTAGAAAGTCTTGAACTGAGTCCTGCAATGGTACCAGTATGCGTGCCGCTGTGTGCCATGTTCCCGTTGTGCTCGGAACCGGCGGAGGATGTCCCCAGTCAATGCACGTACTGGTATCAAGTTGTATTGGAGTAAGGATACATGCAGAACAATGTTTCAACTGCTGTCCCGTAGCCTCTTTCTGGTTAGCAGTGTCAAGGTGAGCAGCTCCACACGGTGCGCCTGATCTCGCAACAGGCATACCTTGTGGCCTCAATGTTTGATCGCCGTGCTCAGGAGGACTAACGCGAGCTTCTGCAGATGCTGTCACCCACCGCGCCGTCTCGCGTACCAGTACTAATTCGTTGCCTCTCGGGACCAACATCAGTCTCCGTTTATGTGGCCGGCATGAGCATCGAAGGCGATGCTGGTAGGAAGCCACTGTTTTACCTTGACTGGAAGTTGCGTTACCCTCACGTGCCCATGATTTCGGTGCCATTATCCAAGGCGAACAATGCACCCTCGGAATGTGCGCAGGAAATGAATTCTTCTCGTCTGAGTGTCATGCATTGCGGACAAGGGTAAGAGACCGGAGGATGGCTAGTAGCCGATTGATTCCAAGTTGGAACCTTGCTGCAAGGCTAGTCTCAGCCGCATCTTCGGCCGTCCTACTGGTACTGGCTTCGGTTGGTGGAGGAGTGGATGCAGGAAGGAAGCTATCGACGCAAACTAGCGAGGAAGAAGATGAGAGGCCGATACCACTGCCGTCTGCGAGCCTACCAATCAGCTTCCCGGCTTCAGCCGTGATGTGACCTCGACCAAATCCTTCGCGAAACTTGTCAGCAGGACGCCTGGCTACTGGGAGATCAGAACCTCGACGCGACCTGCACATCTGCCGTGATCGACTTCGGGGCAGAAAGTGACACGTACCTGGTGGTTGCTAGCTCCGTTCCTAACAGGATTTCCTGTACTCCGTAATCAACTGGCAACTCTCAAATCAGCACTCGGACCATGGAAGTGCTCGAAATCAATGTATCCGCATCCGCTGCTCGCGTTGGGACGAGTGGGAGAAGAGCTGAATGTGCGATTCGATGAGCTGTAAGATCTATGATCCAGCTTCATTCGTTGAATCAGACATGGCAACAGCGCTTTCCAAGACCTTGAATGGCATCCCCAGTTAATCTGTCGATGAATGGAAGAAATGTTTTCACATCATCTCTCTCTAATGCCCGAAGCTTTCGAAGGTTCGGGATGATGACACGGACAGAGGCAATGAGCAAAGAGATTGCCCAGGGACTGGGCACTTACTCGATGCACTAAGCCTCCTTAATCGTAGTACCCACCGGCCCGGCCCCCGAAAGTCTGCCTCGCGGTTTCTGACCCCAAGCCTCGGTCCGCGCGGCTTGTGCCCGGACCATTGGGCAGTCGGCAGCTAACGCAGTCTGAATCCAAGCCAAGCGCGATTGTGGAGAAGCATCGGAAGAGACAAAGTTGATGGCAATTGGCAATGCGGTGTGAAGATATCATGGGACCAGTGGAGAACATCACACGTAGTCTGTTCCTAGGTAGCTTCCTGAATGAGTTGATGCGGATGAATTGTGATTTGAGGCCCTGCCGACCTCTTGTTTGTGCTTGCCCGTCTTTGCCTCGTTTGCTGAGAGATGGCATGACCAGGAACTCAAAGTGCAGGTAGCTGCTGAATACGTGGTACAAGGGCGCTTGTGTGGGGTACTAAAGGGCTTTGAGTTCGCTTCCAGCGGTGTGGTTATGCCGGGTGACTGCGGCGCAGGATGTGGTTCAGTTTTGGTGATGAGTGGAGTATGAGTCGACATTTTTGACCAATGTCCTCCGGGGTCTGCAAGAGCTTGTTTACATCCTGCGGTGGTCAGGCTGCATCAGAATTCTCCCACCTCTGTGAGTATGTCCTTTATCATGGCTGCACAAGAGTCACCATTGTCAGAAAATTCAATTCTCCAGCCTGCAGCGGTATCGCGATGGGTCTATGCGACGTCTGTCATCGTATCGATATTCGAGACTTGCTCCGTGTGGCATCCGCGGGCCACACGAAGACGGATGGGGATCAGCTGAGCGACTGCCGATATTGTTCTTTCCTGGACGATGGAATCCTGCATCACCAGACATACGCCGCTCAAGCTGCTTCAGAGTAAGGATGTGACTTTTGCAGGTTGATTCGGCAGTCACTGATAGAGGAGAAGGGATGGAGAAGCTCTATCTCGGAAGAAACCTCGCAAAAGGAAGTCGAGCTTTTCTCCGTTCCTGTCTTTCTCGTTCCATTTAGGCCCGGCGGCCAGTTCCCGACTGAGGGTGAGCCACCTATGGTCGACGTTCGTGTCGGATTCGGCTGGCAATCGGAAACACATTTCTCTGGGGAGTTTGAGGCTTTTGCTCCAAGAGGTATGCCTATTGGATATCCATCGACCGATCCAAACGATGTTCTGCCTTGTTGAGAATGCTTTGTGTACTTCTCGGACTGATATCTTCCAGACAACTTTCCCCAGGATGGACACGGCCTCCTCTACACAGCAGTTCATGCGGATTCCGCAGAATCCAACTGTCTCAAGCAAGCTGTAGAATCACTGCAAACTTGTCTTTCAAGCCATCCTGAGTGTGCCAGAATTAAGCACCGGAGACACGACCACCTACCCGACTTATAGACGTTGTGGGCCGGAATGAGTCAAAAGATCCATATTTGTCCCTGGTAAATGAGAATGTCTGTTCCTGGGTTGCACTCAGCTATTGCTGGGGAGGCCACTCCGAAATTTTATTGAATGACAGGACCATTGAATCTCTGCAAAGCGGAGTTCCGCTGTCCAACTTCCAGCAACGTTGCGAAATGCTGTAATCATCACGCGAAGACTTGGTATACGCCATCTCTGGGTGGATGCGATATGTATCAAGCAGGGGCCGGAGGACGATTGGCACGGGAATCTTCTCAAAGCGAACTTCTGCGTTCCCTTCTTGTCCACTGCCGTGGAATGTGCCAAATGACAGAGGTCAAATGCCATCCAGACAAGGGGAAAGGGTGTACATGCGACCATGCACCTGGAATGTGGAGAGCGAACCTTGGCCGATCCAGCAGCGCGGATGGGCCCCGCAGGAAGACTTACGATCAATTCGCACGCTGTCGTATTCAAAATGTGGAATGGTCTGGCAATGTTTAAAACACAATATCGACGAAGGCGGCAGAATCACCTGGCCAACCATGAAGACTGACAAGGCGGGCATCCAAGAGGTGCTGCATAAAGGCGAAAGCAGCCTGTCCGCGCGGATGTTATGGTCTACTCAGAGGCTCGTGGAAGAGATGTCTGTCAAAATTGGGCTTACTATGCCCTCTCCGCGGGAACATCCATACCAAGGCTGGATGATTGTGGTCCACCAGTATACAAGCCGAAACCTTACCGAGGAAGTGGATATGTTGCCCGGAATTGCCGGACTTGCGTCAGAATTTGCCCGCCAAACAAGGGATATGTATTGTGCTGGATTGTGGCGAAAGGTGCTGCTTTTCGAGCTGATGTGGAGTCTGGACCCTATGGCACAGTCCAGAAATCAACCTGCGGTAACAACAGCTCCTGCAGAGTATCGAGCGCCAAGTTGGAGCTGGGCATCGATCAACGAAGGTGCAATTCGCATGGAACATCCACTTTGGTATCTCTGTCTTGAAAGAGAGGTGTATGAACGCGCCACAGTCATTGGTCTCAGACTAGAGCCGCTGGCGTCTAGTGAACCTTTCGGCCAATTAAAGGCAGGCCATCTCATCCTCCAAGGGAAGTTCTACCACGTAGGCAACTTTCTGGAGAGTGGCTCAACCACAGCGTCGGGTCCGTTGCCTGCAGCACAAAAGGTCCTGCAGGCGTCGATCCTGGTCACACCAGGCATGAAGCCAGAATTTCGCCAACAGCACAAGCCTTGCGATCGTCAACACTTTGGCTTATTGCAATTGATGGCATATTCTCGGCCCGGGGAGGGAAGTATTGTACACTACCTCGTACTAGAAAGTGCGGCTCCGGATGCCAGCGTGTACAGACGAATTGGATTGATAACTCTGGCGGCCAATCCTGGCTCGACTGGGTATTTCAGTGAGGTCTCGCGAGATGATCCTCTAGCATTTACCGGCGATGGATCTGCTGATTTGGCAAAAGGTGCTTTTCAAGAATTACAAAAGGCAACCGTGATGAAGAAGGATGTCAAGATCATCTGATCAGATGACCAATTCGTATCCCGAGATGATGCTCTGAGGGAGGAACCAGCATCTCATGCGCGACGAACGCTATCACTGCTAATCGTCCTGTGGTTAAAGAACTGATGAGGGTGACCGGGGCGCCCTGATATCAGGCGAGGCAGCTTGTGGGTGCTTCAGCAATGGCCTCCGCTTTGCATATACCATCTTCTCACCATCGGCAGTAAAAAATGCCATCGCAGTAAGATTTGGTGACGGACATACTTGATCCACTTTCTTATATCTATAATGCACCACTCCTACGTCACATCGCATCCCATCCCATCACGCTCGTACATTAATCTCCATACACATCATTCCAGAATCAAGGTTCGCTAGTAGTAAATATGTTCTGACGAGATCTTTGGTCCCGACTCCCGCCCCTAGGACGAAGCGAGCGAAGCTTTTCGAGGGATCCTTGAGCAAATTATTCGGCGGGCAAAGACCACAAGGAGAAGAAGGTGTTGTACATGCTGATGGCTAGCAAAAGTCAGAGGCAAAGATATGGTGGAAAGGCCGCTTGCGTCTTACAAAGCGTAGTTGGCTCGCCGACTCCCTCACTCGCTTCACTGCTTCTACGTTACCTTACCCGCGTGTTCCGAAAGCCACCGCTGCAATACATTAGCGTAAACTCAACCCAAAAGAAAGACAGCGTAAACCATATACTCACCAGCCCTTCCGCGAGTCCCTCTCCAGTCGTAGCACAACTCCGCTCGCAACGGAAGATCTTGCCATTCAAGTCATACAGCTTTAACTTCGCCACCACCTCTGGCTGATCCATCGCCCCGGGAATATCCATCTTATTTGCAAACACCAACAGCAGCGCCTTGTTCACCTCGTCGTCCCCCAGAATCCGCGTTAATTCCTGCCTTGCCTCGTCTATCCTCGCCCGATCACTAGAATCAACAACGAAGATGAGGCCCTGGGTGCCGGTATAGTAGTGCCGCCACAAGGGACGGATCTTGTCCTGGCCACCCACGTCCCACACGTTGAATTTAGTCTTCCCGAATGACAAGTTTTCGACGTTGAAGCCGACGGTGGGGATGGTGGTTGTGTCTGGGCCGAGCTGATTTTTGAGTTTGTAGAGGATTGCTTCGATGAGGAGGGATATGTCAGCGATAGATTGGAGACTGAAGTGGATTGAACCGACGAGGCCCGGGGGGTGGACAAACTTGTCTTTCCGGCTGCGTCAAGACCGAGCATTAGAATACGCATTTCTTTCGATGCGAACAGCTTGCTCATTATTCTGGAGAGCTGGCCGCCCATGGTTGCTGGTTGGCAACCAAGGTTCGAGGAATGTACTGTCAGTTCAACTGAGTGTGCGGACGAGGGTCGCAAGACTTCGTTTGGAGGCCAATTATGGGAACGATTTCTTGAGATGACTGGAAGATATTCTCCGAAGATTGCGAATTGGGAAGTCGGGTTCGAACAAGGCTATGAATTTGGGGAAAGGAAGCAGTAATGTACACTAGAAGGGCAAGAAAGATAACGAGCGAGCAGGAGTCGTTGTCACCAATTGCAAGAAGAATGTGGCAAGACGTGAGCGTTTCGAAACAATTCCCAGGGTCCATCCGGCCTTTTGCAACCTTGGAACGTGAGAGCGGAGAGAAAAAAGGAGACGCCAAGCTGCGTGGCATCAACTAGTTCACACCATACCAATATAGTCCTAGTCAGCCGTAAAAGCTTAGCCTGCCCCAAGATTCAGGAGAGATCACATATCAGGCCACATCATCGTAGTAAGGGGTTTAATCATGATCCTTTCTTGACGCTGTTCGCTGATAGATCTTTGTCCGTTCATTACCCCTCGCTATGCATCAGAGAGCGCCCTCAAATTGCCATGGGTGATTGACCTTGGGCGGAATACTCATCGTTCTGCAGACATTATGTCCATTTAGCCAACCCAACATTAACCTTTCTTATCCGCATGGTCCCTGGCGCTCACAGCACTCAAAGCGGTCACTTTGGATCCCAGAGCTGGTGCTTTCTACTCCAAGACGACCGCAGGCTTCGAAAAAGGGACCACAATTTCACCCGACGGTTCAACAGAGCCTTCGCTGCCAGTTGTGCTGCTTCCCTCCTTGCCCTTCCTCAATACGTTGCTCCAACGCCTAGCCTTCTCGGCCATCAGCTCACCGGAAAGCCGTCCGACTCCACTGTGATCACTCCCCGTGGGTGACAGAATTGGGCGATTCTTCTCTTGTTGCACAGCGCCCGTCGAAAGACTTACAGGTGTCTTTGGTGGACTCTGGGCTGTGCTTGATGCTGACCTCTTTTCTTGCCATTCTTTCCCTTTATCCCTTGCCCAACTGCCCCAACTCGACAAGTAAGCGCCTGCTTTAGTCGATGCATCCTTCGCGCTCGCTTGGACCTGAGCAAGATCAGGTGCTTGAGTTCGGGTTGGCCAAGCGTAGCGTTGAGAATCTTGGGTCTGCTTTCTATCTCCCTCCGAGCCTGCACCATCAGTCTGTCTCATTTGGGTAAATGTACCGCCCTCTCCGCTGGTCCCTGTGCTTCTCTCACTAGCTCGCTTCCGCTGCGCTTCTCTCATGGCCTCAACGTCCGCCCAAACTTTGTTGCTGAACTGTCCAAACCTTTCCTTTCCAATGGCTAAATGTTTGCCAAGACTTTCCCTGCCATCACGTACTCGCTCGTCTAGATGGAGCTCTGCAACTTGCTGCGCCAGGCGTCTTTGAACGTCTTCCACACTCAGACCACCTGCGGTAGGATGCTTTGGTTCTATGATATCAAATAAGGACGATCCAGACGTCAAACGATTGTACAGAGCATAATTAGAGGTTTGTTTCCACGCATGAATGAAGTCGGAATTGAACTCCAAGGATGGGTCCTCCTCCGGCGAATGGTTCGGCGACCACTGTGAACGGCCATTTGTTCCCGGGGTATCTACATGATCATGGTAGCTCACTGAGGATAACAGGGCTAGAAGATACTCCTCGAACTGCAGCCGAATGAATTCTTCTGAGCCTGCATAGCCCATGGTATGCGGGCGGTTCGGATTCGAAGGGTCCCAAGTGTCTTGTACTGTCTGGGTCAAAAAGTCAATCCAGCGGCGGTCAGCAGGGGAAAGTGACAAAGCAGTCCGCAAAGCAGGCGACGTGATGTTGACAGTAACTTCATCAAGGTTGACTAGTATGTCGCTGTACTTGTCCTTCTGTTGAAGTAGGAGAGAATTTGTAGAGCCCACGATGTATGATTTGGTACCATAGTCAGCTAGAATATCCAGCTGCTGTAACGGTGTATACGGCCCAAAGAAGCTGCCCTAGACCTATGATCAGTCTAAGAGATATTAGCGGGAGGTACCAAAAACGTACCTCTCCGAAGATCTGCAGAGGGAGACCCATGTAGGCGAGCACTATCAGGCATGAGTCTAGTGTCAAAGTATTGGAGACGGCAAAAGCGTACAAGAACTCCGCTCACTAGTCTTCAAGGATGTTGCTTTAGAAACAGTCTGTGAGTAATTGTCCAGAGCAGGATCTGCGCAGTCTTGGAGATTTCGGAGAAGACAGGGTATTAATGATATCAAAGCAAATTGCATCTTGCATAATCGCTCGCAACGAGAGCCGAAAAAAAGCATCTACGCCAGTCAGTTGGAGTCATCAATGGTACGGAAGAGCTAAGTACTTTTGGTTGTAACAAACAACATTTGAACAAAACGAGTGTCTGGTGCTTGAACTCGTGAATAATCTCACGTAGTGACATGCCTTGGATCTGTCAGGAGAAGGAAAGAACGGACGTTGATGCCGGCTTACCAATCCACTCATTCCGGTCTTTCTCCTCGTTACCCGGATTAGTTGAGAGGCTCCCCTGGAACTCCTGTAGAACAGCGTTAGGGAGGATGCAGATATTGCGGTCTCGGGTACGTACCGACCTTCAGGATGTCGATATCTGAAAAGTCCCTGGTCCTGATATCAGACTCCGAGATCGGACGTCGGTGGAACTGTCAACTCACGCTTGAGCAAACCATGCGGATGTCACAATAGAAAGACTTTCTCTCAATTGGCCAAATCGATACGGTTTATTGGTAATGACCACAACAGCCTTCTGAACAGTAGACCTCGTGATATCCGCTGATTTGCGCTTGAGCTTGTTCGCATCGAGCTGTCGTGTGCAAGATATCCCGAAAAGCGAGGTCGCACGTTGGGTGCTCGTGTCATTTTGTCTCAAAGTAAAGTAGGAGAAGTCTTCCGTTGCTCTTCTTGCTCGTTAGCGCAGTTGCGGAAATCCTTCTGCGTTCGATCTTACGTATGGGCTCCATCTGAAAGGGCCATGAAGGGCAGCAAGGACCAGTCATTGTCTGCTGCTGGGTCTGCGCCCTCCTTCGTACCCAGCCAGAACTCGATCTCTGGTCCTCTAAAGGGTGTCAGTTTGGCATCCCGCGAATTTAAGGAAGCACTCACCTCGCATGGTGAAAATCAACCACGGCTATCAGAGGTTCACACGTGTGCATGTCTGACATGACTCTGGGAAAGTTGAGTGGCAGTTAACCAAAGGATATTGTTGGCGCCATGTTCTAGAAGCCCTCGAGCTCCCCGATCCGCGGGCTTGGCCTTTATCAGCCTTACAAGACTTGAACCAGGAAAGTGTAGTAGGTCTTCCTTGGCGGCTTACTCAGCCTGCGCCCCGTACTTAGCCTTTCGTAGCTAGTTTCCTCCTAATTGTACACTCATTCATCAGGAAGACCCCTGCTACTCCTCGGCACAATTCTCAATAATTTGGTCTGTGGCCATACACCTCAGCCTTTTTGAGGCAGGCCCTGTTAATCCTAGCTAACGATTTGAGGCGGTGAGTGTGTGAGGCTAGAACAAGACATTGACGGCATGGATCACTTCCGAACTCAAGGATAGCAAATTAACCTGGAATCAAGCGGTCTTCATTCTATTTGTCCCGTCAGTCTGCTGCTCTTGGTGACGCATCTCCTCGAGATTGCGCAGCTCCCTGGCTCCCTCTGCAACCTTCCGTCCATGGTGTTTAGGCGCCCTCCAGCAAACCTGTGCCTCCCTTCAACGCCTGTTATGCAACTTAGACATCATAGATGAGGGGGATCGTATACATGAAAGCATGAACGCTTCGAGACCAAGCCGCGAGATTGCATGTTCAATTTGGAAAGTTTTCTGTGCAGGTCGGGTGGGTACGTTCTGTGACGTTGTGGTCAGGTTCCTGCTGACTGCCCCGAGTCTCCCGCCAAGCACTGAGATATGAGGTGCCACCAGACACCGATCATGCAATGTACGACAACTCATCGCCATCAAGACGTTCGATATAATCTTTCTCCATCAAAGCATCAATATTTTTCTTAATGTCTGGGATCTTTGGTGGAAAGCGAGCTTTGACCTGTTGAATGACTTCTTGAACGAGCTCGACATGCTTCAGCTTTTTCCTTGATTTCATGATACGAACGATGGCAGACTACATAGTCGATTAGCGTATCCCATTCGCAGGAGGGTTGGAAGGGCTAAATAGCATACCTGGAGCAACAGTTTACGATCTTCTTCAATCGTCTTGTGTGTATCTTCTGCTTCATGTTTTTGCTCCGATTTCACTTGGATATTCAAATTGACCTTAATCTTCTTATTCTTGAAATTATAGTTCAAAGCGTATTTCGTGCCTGCTTGGGGCTTGCCGCCCTCGGGTGTCTGAAGCAGCACTCGGGCCTTGCAAAGGATGGCCATATTCGGCTCCAGAATGTCATCATTCAGGGAGGTAGACTGCTGGATGTCGGTGAAGTCGAGCTTCTCGTTGTCATTGAACAATAGCAGAACCGCCATCTGGTATGTAGAGACCTGGAAGGTGTATGGAATCTTTCCGGTCTTGATATAGTTGGCCTTCATTTCGCCCTTGCAAAGCTGCCAAAGCCAGGTGAGCTTGCGACCACTGTGTTTGTGATCGTAGAAATTGGTGAACGACTCCATAGCCTTCGTGATTTCGTTTGGAGGAACAAACGGTGTCCCAGGCGCACTGAGCGGCCAGAAGCCCGTTCCTAGCACTTGGAACGATGGGTCAAGCGATTTCTTGTCATCGCTGTCTCCTAGAAGCTTATCATGCCACTCTCGGTATTGTGAGTTGAGATCTTTGGAAAGCTGAATGTCCTGGAACATACGCTGCAGCTTGTTAGTGTACTCAAAGCCGCATGCTTCTTTGAGCTTGCTGATCATGCTGGTCTCGGCATCATCAGAGACCGAACTGGTGTGCACCAAACGCTTCGCTAAAGTTCGCCCGTAGAATTTCTGGAAAACATCTTTGTCCTCGATGTACTTGAATACGACCATGATCTGCACCAGCATCTCCTCGAGTTCAGACTCCTCCGCAGCTTTGGCTCCTTTCCGAAGAAGCTGATCAGTGTATTTGGCAAGTAATTCCGGGGAACGATTCGAGCTTGATTTGCAGATCTGATTTCGATTGACGAATTCCTTGCAGGCATTGTCCAGTGAACGAACGAACTCTGATTCACCCGCGAAAGCAACAGTGACGAGTTGTTGATATTTCCCATGAATCTCGAGCAGTGCGTCAACATAGACCTTTGGCTCAAAGTTTTCTCCTGCAGCTGCGACCTTCTCCACGGCGCTGAGACCAGCTTTTCTAACGTGTGTTTCGAATCGAGTGCGTAAGGGATCAAGGCCATCTTTGATTCGAGACAGCAGGCGGTACATCCGAGCCAAGTCATCTGTGCGCTCGTTGTCCAGGAGCACCTGGAATTCGTCTCGTAAGAGTAGTGAGTGACCAGTGATCAAGACTTCGTTGCAAGTTTCCATCAATCTCTTCATAATATCTGTGTGAAGGTACAGGTTGACCCGCTGTCTTTCTTCCTCCAGGCGAGTCTCGCCCTTCTTCATGTACTCGACAACACTGTTTTCAGCCACAAACCTCTTAGACTCGTTCTGATAGTAGACGCGTGTTGCTGAAATGAAAGGCTTCTCGAAATAGAAGCGATAAACCTCGAGAGTAGATTTTGTGCTGTCGTTCTCATCCAATCCCAGGGAAACAAATGAATCCACGATGGCCTTGATCTGCATCTGATCGATCGTTTCGCCGTTTCGCTGCTTCTCGACAAGTTTCAGAACTGCCTCCATCACCTTTCCTTGGACTGTTTTGAACAAGTCGTCCTTCCATTTCACGAGGTGCAGGGTGTAAACATCGTAGATATTCTTCTTGCCTTCATCCATCTCCCGCTTCACCCAGTGTCGATTCAAATACCGGAAAAGATGATTGTTGAATTTGGCTGCATCGGTAAATCGCTTCCATTCTCGAATATAGAAGGTCAGCAGTGCTTCATCGCTGTGAGCAACAGCATTCTCGGCGACAGCCTGGAGATGCTTCGTGAGATATTCGCCGAGAAGCAGGTAGAGTTCTTCGCCCAAAAGATGTGCTGGCTATGTCAGATTTTATCACGCCAGAGGGGACGGAGTCTTACCTCCGCGGTGGTTGTGTGTCAAAGCACCTGTGTTCTGGTGACTACTATTGACTGCTTTTTGAGAAGTGCAGAAGTTATGTACCGCGCTACGAATCTGTCAGTCTTTCCTGCTGCTGAAGTGGTCTGATACGAACGTGTAGACACCCATGTACTGTAGAAAAAAGGTTAGCGAAAAAGAGAATGATGGAAGACTAATCAAATTTGTACCGTCTTCATGTCAAGACCCTCCTCTAGTTTCCACATAACGTTGTCGACATTCTTTTCGAGGTACGACCATCTGCTCATGTCAGTTTCATGGCCTACTTGGACATTCCACCAAAGGGCCTGCTCACGTCGCGTCCAGATCGTCCCGCTCACGAGCAGATGGCGGCATAGTAGATGAGGTAGCGGGTACACGAGACATGTGGTAGAAGTGACTGAATCTCGATTAAGAGAAATTTTGAGTGGTGTTGAGGTTTGATGCCGGGAGGCCGAGGTGGCAATTGCACTTTTCACTGAGAGGGAAATTGAACGTGAGGTTTAGAGGAAGTGCTGTGATGGCTGGAGTACGGTAGAAGAAGTACTGTTGGGTGGGTATCGTCAGTAGCTGGACGAACACTGTCCGGGGAAGTTCATCAACGCCGCACCTGGTTAAGCAGCCTGAATCTTGAGCCAGGCTCCTGCCAAGTCCAGTGCACAGCAAGAGACTCTTTGTGATAAGTCGCCACAAGATCGTGAGTTTAAACACAAGATCGAGGAGACGACAACAGAACGACTCGAAGATTCCTCCAGGCTTGCGGGCAGCCTGTTGTCTCGGATCGAGGCTCAAGCGTGAACACCCTAGGGGAAAGCTGAAATGCGTTTTGCTTTACTTGACACAGCTTTAGAGGGGCCATGTATCGGGGCGCAACGATTAGTGGCCGGTCAAGTTGATAGCCGTCAATATTACTACTAAATTAGTAGCCGATGATCTGCCGCGAATTCTAAACTCATCATGACAACGCCATACGAGCATGGCATTGTGGATTAGTATCCAGGGTATTGTCTAAGTCAACATCTACCTCACACCGTCCTTTCAGAGTCTCACAATATGACGACGTCTGGCAAAGCGACGTTGACCGCCCTAAAGAATCTGGAGGTATCTGGGCACCAAATTCCAGCTGTCAACAACTTCCCAAATACATCAATTCAGGGGAAACGTCTACTGATCTATCACTCCGCATTTCAGTCGCCAACCGCCTCGGAGATCGAGTCTCATCTGAGCGAGCTGGGCGTTGTGTCTCCTTCATGGAGGTATACAATGTATAGTACATCCCACTTCCATTCCAACACGCACGAAGTCCTCGTTGTATTCGCTGGCTCGGCCAAGTTATGCTTCGGTGGGGAAGAGAACCCCGAGAGGGTGGAATCAGTAGTGAAGGAGGGTGACGTGATCGTGGTGCCTGCCGGAGTCGCGCATCGCCTGATGGAAGACAAGGGTGGTTTTAGTATGGTGGGATCCTATCCTGTCGGCAAAAACTGGGATATGTGCTATGGTAGAGAAGATGAGGCGGAGAAGGTGGAGAAAATCAAGAATCTGGGATGGTTCACCAAGGATCCAATATATGGCAATGAGGGCCCTGCACTCGAAGCCTAATAGAACAGATCGCACGCTGTACCTAAACCCCAGTACAAAATGTCATCAGCATTTTCGAATGCCCCGTCCAACCAAACTCCTGTCGCTATGCTAAAAAACTTCGTGAACGTCGATCTCTTGGGGTGCGGTGTTTTCAAGGGATGTCGGTGCCGTGGGCTGAGAGCTTCGGAAATTATTCTCTTTCATCGCTGCACAACCCGTTCAACAAGCCTGAATTTCTGTCAGAGCGATCTTGATTGTTTGGCTGTTCTGCTTACCTCAAAACACTCACGCAAAACGTGTTCAGCCAGGCAATCAAAGCTATCAGTAGCACCGAAGCAAGAGCTTTTTGCTTACTACATACTCTGGCATTGGTAGCATCTGATAAATTACGGATTTTGTCTGGTTTGCAGACCCCATCAGCATCTGACAGCGTCTGGAATGCTAGGCTCAGATTTGCAGACTGAAAAACAATGAAGAAAAGATCCAGCAAAATGACCCTCAGCTTGGCTTTTGCAGGTCTCAAGCCCAACGGTTTGCCGGTGTATTCATCGTAGGTAATGTACAGGATGTAAATCATGGCGACAGCGTCCACAATGATGGCCATTAGTGTCGATGGAGCTTGGGAAAAACGATGAAGCTCGGACTGATGATGGATTGCTCCTCCGAGCGCAAGTGCGACAGCTGAGAAGGTGAAAACCGCCATACGGAATACCAGGGGGATCATTGGATTTCGAAGGATGGTCTGCTGTATACGCTTGTACCACGTTTTTCGCTTTCTTCTGAAAGCGTGGTATCTGCCCCTGCCATCTTCGACGTCATCGTCATCGTGATCGGCAAGCCAGGGCCTGGAGTAGTCTGTGAAATTCTCGTTGAGCCATTCTGGTTTCACTTTTTCAACTTGCCAATGTTCTCTCGGGTATGTGCTTGGGTTGGCAAAAGAAATCCATCGTGATTTCCTATTTGGATGGGAATACCTGAAAAGCAGTGCATTACCCTCTTCGAGATCTTCAGGATGTTGTCCACGGTCTTTGGCTTTTGTCCATGGACTGTGGTTGTGTTGGGCAACGAATGCAGATTGCGGAGAGTTTGGTAAAAAGTAATCAGAGGGAGGTTCCGTTACCAGGTCGTCTTCTTCCGCAAACCTCACCCACGCTGGACAGTTATTGACATATGATCTTTGTGCTATGCTGAGTTTAACTTACCAGGAATAGTCCTCACAGGGGTTCGTGCTGAGCGCCCTTGAACAATGTCATGCTGGGCAGGACGACTGGATGACGTGTCTGAGTACATGGACAGTCCACGATGCCGATTTGGTCCCACACAGGCTTTCTCTCGTGTGTCTGTGTTTGCTGAGCATGCCAACTTCGCAGAGAATGTTTTTGAGGAGGCAGAGCCAGGTCCGTTAGGGCATCCTCCGGGCTGAATAAGCGCAAACTTTATCCCGGCATTGTTGCTCAGGCGTAATTGAAGAGGGGCAGGGCTCCCAGTCATTGTCGAAGATTCCGAACTGTGGATGAAGACAGGCTCAAGAAGACGAACAGGACGAAGTGTGTCGTGGAACGTGGTGAGGAGAACGCCCCATATTTGCGACGTCGCAGAGGACCATGTAGACTGGGGGACCGCAATTTTACTTCTAGGAATAGGCTATCAATACCGAGTTAGTCTCTTCGCAAGAACGCCTGCGCAGATTTGAGATCTGAATATTTGTAAATTGAATGGGTTAATGGGATTTCAGGTTCTCGATGCCCGCGATTCTTCCCCATTCCGCAGCCGCAAATTGGCCTGGGCAGTTCGGAATGATCCGACGGACTGGGCCTTGACTGCCGCATGACGTGCTGGAACAAGGGACGAAACTTAATTCCTAGAAATAATGGGCACTGGTGCGCATTCAATCTAGGTCTGGATGCTACTCGGCATTCGAACGCATCACAATGCGTTCGCACAACTTGTCTTAGAAATACCAATTGAGAGTGGGGTGCGGATGCTCGAGTTCGGAAATCGGCTAAGATACAATCTTCCCTCCAACCGACCTGATCGGGGGGGCTATGAGACTCTTCCTCCTTCCTATCTCGACGCGACGAGCACTGATATACTGCCAACGCCTTAACGAAAACCCCGTCAGCGACGTAGGCCTGGTGCAAAAAGCCATCAACAAAGTCCCGCAAACATGGGCCAAGTGGGAGACGGCCGAATCGGGGTGGAAGAAAGCCCTGACGGAGTATGGCAATCGAGGTCTGCAGCGGATACCATATCAAGAATGGGGACTGAAGAGCTTCCCACCATTAAACGATCGGATACAAGCTGAGGAGCTAAGCAACAACAAGAAATTCGACGTAATTTATCCTGCAAACGTTGTAAAGAGGGAGGATGTACCAAAAATAATGCGAAGGCTTGCGAGTGAGCGCAAGCAATTGCATTGGACACGTTTTATATGGAGCTTGATCGGAATACCTTTCACGATTCCTTTTGGATTAATACCGATGTGAGTCTTTCTCGGATACGATTCTGTTAAGTACTTAATAGTTGGCGCAACAGAGTCCCAAACATCCCCTTCTTCTATCTGGCATTCAGATGCTATTCTCACTGGAGAGGTACGTCCATAACTCCAGACTTGACTACATTTCCAAGCTCACCTTTGGCAGCTTTGAAAGGCTCTGATCATCTAGATTTCTTGGTGGACAATCGGCTGTACAGGCCAACGTCCAGTCCGCAAATAGAGAGCATATACAACAAAACCGCACCAAACCTGTCGAACAATTTCACATTCGTTACACGAACACAAATCCTCGAGGGAATCGATCCAGAGGAGTTAATGCTCCTACAGCCTGGTGCACATAAGCTTCTTGCTAAGAGCTTGGAGGTACCAGAAGTGGCGGCAGAAGTTGAGCGTGCCGTGCGACAAGTGAAGGAGAGTTTGGAGCAGCAAACACAGCAGGAGAGGCAA
>JAABUK010004727.1_pt1 | contig 21890 bp, 32 predicted proteins | sample 5559141 | NCBI WGS metagenome assembly JAABUK01 (sample SAMN10711869, study PRJNA513367) | rock metagenome | isolation source: Antarctica rocks | place: Antarctica: Victoria Land, Pudding Butte nord | collected 2016-01-03
AGGATGTGAGGGACTGGACCATTGCTGGCCTGCCGGCAGACTCCTTCTCTGTTGAGAATGGAGTCATGGTCACTCGCAGCTCTCGCTGGCCCCTCATGATTGACCCCCAGGTACTTCGCCATTTACAGTCTTTCTTGTGGTCCCAAAACTGTTGCACTGCCATGTTATGCATAGCTGACAATACAGCTTGCTGCCTAAACCTCTGCCATCAATGATGCTGTGCATGGCTCCAGTCAATGTGGCTCTGCATCGTATAGCTGCTGATCTGGCAAGCTTGTCTAAGCATGGTTTAGGCTACGTCACAGAACTGCATGCTGTTTTGATATGTGTCTTGCTTCATGCACAGGGTCAAGCCAACAAGTGGGTGAAAAACATGGAGGCACAGAATGGGTTGCGCGTGCTCAACTTGGCCATGCCAGACCTGCTGCGCCAGATGGAGAACGCCATCCAGTTCGGCAACCCTGTCTTGCTGCAAGTGAGTCATGCAAAGCATACACTCTGTCCAGTGCCTACACCAGACTCGCCAGTCATCCAATATTTCTGCTTCAATGGTGCAGTCTGTGGTATGCACAGTGGGCTCTAAGTGCCTTCTACAGTGCACCACCCTGAGTGTTTCAGCACTTGACAGTGCCCTTTCACTGGGGCTGCCAAAGAATTGTGTGTGGTGATGAGCATGTCATGACAAGCTGCAGCTGACCTGTGGCATGATACGCAGGATGTGGGTGAGGAGCTGGACCCTAGTCTGGAGCCTGTGCTGGCCAAGGCCTTTGTGAAGCGTGGCAATGCCACCCTCATCAAGCTGGGAGACAAGGAGATCGACTTCAAGCCAGACTTCCGCCTCTACATCACCACCAAGCTGGGTAAGCACACTGTTTGCATTGTGCCTTTCACAGGGTGCAACATTCCACTGCCCCAATGAGCGCCTTCTCAGGCCTGATATGCCTTCAAAACATGAAGAACGTCATTACAAGTGAGCTTGTGAAGTGTTGCAGGCTGTGCTGTCAGAGGCCTGTGCATTAAGGCTGCACTGCAGACTGGCATGAGGCACAATGCAGCAATCTGCAAGTGATGCTGTTTGTATGGTGCAGGTAACCCTCACTACACTCCCGAGGTCAGCACCAAGGTGATGATAGTCAACTTTGCTGTGAAGCAGCAGGGGCTGGAGGCCCAGCTCCTCAGCACAGTCGTCAAGCAGGAGCGGGCTGACCTGGACCGCCAGAAGAATGAGCTGGTTGTCAAAGTGGCACAGGGCAAGCGCACACAGGTGGGCTGTCGTGTTGACATTTATCTGCCTGTGTTCATGTGCGCAAGTCAGCACACAGCCCGGTCCCTTGGTGGCCACAGCGTTGAAGAACATGTGCACAATGTGCTGCATTATTGGCAAGGCAGATTGCATGGCCTATAACAGCTTTGTGACCGGTGAGCATAGTGTTGCATCTTGCGATGCTACGTATAAGTGATGCATTGACATGTCTCGCCTGCAAATCAATTCTAGGTTTACAAATGGAATGGGGCTGACCGTATGCTGCCTTGCAGGCTGAGCTGGAAGATGAGATTCTGCAGCTGCTGTCAAGCGCAACAGGAAATCTGCTGGACAATGTTCAGCTGATCAACACTTTAAATGCCTCCAAGACCACCTGGGAGCAAGTCAACCAGTCCCTGCAGGTCTGCTCTTACCTTGTTACACTGATGCAGGCATGGCACGCTGATGCCATGCCTGCTTTGTTCACAATTGGCATTGACCATACTTTTGCAGCAGCATGCATTCAGCCAGACTCTCCTTGTTTTTCATCACCCATCATTGCACAGTCAATGTCTGGCTGTCTACGCCTGCTGATGCGGTGCTGGTGCTTTCCCAGGCACACCTGCTCCTGTGTACACCCGCTGAAGCTGAGCTTGTGAGTTTGCAGGTGGCTGAAGCAACTGCAAAGCAGATAGAGGTGGCAGCAGCAGCCTACAAGCCTTGCAGTGTGCGTGCTGCCATCCTGTACTTTGTGCTGAATGACTTGGCCGGTGTGGACCCCATGTACCAGTTCTCCCTGGATGCCTACAACGACCTCTTCCTCATCAGCATCCAGAAGAGCGCCAAGTTCGACAAACTGGATGAGCGCATCAAAAGCCTGAATGACTACCACACCTACGCTGTCTACAAGTATACCTCCAGGTCAGTACAGCTTCCCGTTTGTTCACAATTCTACCTTCTCTGAGCTGAACTCCATTCCGCACTATGAAATTCAGTATCAATCGCTTATTTGTGAGCAGAAAGATATCATGACTATGACCAGGCAGTTCTGACACCTGCAGCATATGTGGAGAGATAGTGGTAACAGGAGCTAACAAGCGCTTTCGTATTCTGACGCAGGGGATTGTTTGAGCGCCACAAGCTGCTGCTGTCGCTCCAGATGTGTGTGCGGATCCTGCAGTCAGCTTCCCAGGTGAACAGTGAGGAGTGGCAATTCTTCTTGAAGGGTGGGCAGGTGCTGGACCGCTCCCAGCAGCCGGCCAACCCCGGTCCTGCCTGGCTCTCAGACCTGGCCTGGGACAGCATCACTGAGCTGGACCACCTGCCAAACTTCAAGGTCAGCTGGACTGCCTTGTAGACCTGCTGTTCAATCACCTGCTGTTCAATCACCTGCTGAGCCGCTGTCACGTCCTTCAAGCCATCTTGCAAGGACTTCTTATCTACCGTGGTTTTCAGGAGGGCCAGTGACATTTCTCTCTCTGGCCTGCTTTTTTCTGCTCAGATCGACGCTGTGCTACAGTAGGCTGTTCATGACACGCCTGGTTGTTGAACTGGAACCTTGTGACAGCTTTGTGCTGATTTATCTACTGCTGGCATAGCATGGGGTTGACTGGTGTAGGGTGTGGTGAGCAGCTTTGAGACATCCATTGATACCTGGGAGAGATGGTACCGCGCCGGAGAGCCTGAGACCAGCGAGCTGCCTGGCGAATGGGAAGCCAAGTGCAATGAGCTGCAGCGTATGGTGCTCGTCAGATGCCTCAGGTGCAAAATGCAAATGTGTCTAAGACTGTCTTCATGCTGCAACGTTTGCATGCCCAAGACAGTGAAACTTTGGCAGTTGTCTGAAATCTGTATGTGTATAAGGATTTGTGAACTGTGTGGGTTCTGTGAACTGTGTGGGATTGTGTGATTGGCTTGACAGCAAAGCACAATGCTTGCAGTGACAGAGCTTCAATTTCTGTTGTGCTGCAACTTTTTGGTGTCTGCAGGCCCGACAGAGCCATATTTGCAGCCACCAGCTATGTAGCCAATGCATTAGGCCGCAAGTTCGTGGAGCCACCAGTGCTAGATCTTGGAGAGACCCTGGCAGACTCAACCCCTCTGTCACCCCTCATCTTTGTGCTATCTGCCGGGGTGGACCCCACCCAGATCCTGCGCAAGCTGGCTCTGGAGCGTAGCATGGCCTCCAAGTTCTTCACTGTCGCCCTGGGTCAAGGACAGGTCGGACCCTTGGCCTCACACATCTGCACCTCACCTGTGCTCACACCATCAACCAGCGTGCCTTACACAAGTTCGTCAATCAAACACATGGGAAGGGGGAAATGCAGGCGTAACCAGAAGTAGTGAAGTGACTGGCAGATGATATTACCTTACACTGTTGTGTCAACTCATAGAGTCATTACTCACTCACTCACTCACTCACTCACTCACTCACTCACTCACTCACTCACTCACTCACTCACTCACTCAATCGCGCACTCACGCACTCACTCACTTACTCACTCAATCGGAGTGATGCAGAGTAGTGAGATTGTATGGCATCATGCAGGCCCCTATAGCCACTAAGCTGATCCAAGATGGCATGGTGGGAGGGCATTGGGTGTTCTTGGCCAACTGTCACCTGATGACCAGCTGGCTGCCTGCCCTGGACAAGATTGTGGAGGGGCTGGAAGGCAAGAAGCCCCACCCAGACTTCCGTCTCTGGCTCTCCAGCAGCCCCTCCCCTCTCTTCCCCATTGCCATCCTGCAGAGGGGCATCAAGATGACCACAGAGCCTCCCAAGGCATGCTCACGCCCTTCACATGTGCATGACGCTGTTCTCATACCCAGAAGAGGATGAAGCATTTGGATGATGCTGGTCCCATGTCCAGAACAAGAAGAAGGATCTGCATGCTGCCATGCATCTGCTTGCCTGGCGCACTCATGCAGGCCAGCATTGCGTGCACCTTGACCTCACCATGTTGTCGCAATGTTGACTTATCACATCTCATGCATATCCCTGCGATAGGCAGGCAGATCAGAAGTGACACAGTGTTGCATCCACCACATGAGTCATCAGCTGTATGAACAAAAGTGATAACAACATGCTAATACAGGGACTGCGAGCCAACTTGACACGGCTGTACAACACAGTCAGTGATGAGAGTTACACAGAGTGCAAGGCTCAGCACAAGTATCAGAAGCTGCTGTTTGCACTCATCTACTTCCACTCTGTGCTGTTGGAGCGCCGAAAGTTCAGATCAGTGGGTCTCAACATCCCATATGACTTCAACGACACCGACTACAAGGTACTGCACTCTGGACAACACTCCTTCCCAATCTTTTCTTGCTGTTACATATCTGCACATCATTGTGCAGCAAGTCTCCCACCCCACTCATTTCACTCACACTGCCAGCCATCTATTACAAGCACCAAAGCTGCTTTCATGCGCTTCTTGACCGCCTGTGTCAGAAGAGTGTTTGATACGGTTGGCTTGGAAGGCACATGCGTATGTCTTCAGGTGTCGGACGATCTGCTGAAGAAGTATCTGGATAGCTATGTGGATACGCCCTGGGCTGCCCTCAAGTATCTCATAGCTGAAGCCAACTATGGTGGACGTGTCACTGATGAGCTGGATCGCCGTGTGCTCAACTCCTACCTGAACAAGTCAGTGCCATCACTCTTGCTTGCTGCACTGTCCTCACAACATGCTTTCATTTGCACACTCCTGCTCAGACCTCACCATTCGTGCAGTGGTCCTGCCCTTCCACAAGGCCAGAACACATCTACCAAGCACTGGTGTACCACAGGCTGATCATGCCTAAACGCAACTTGCGCCATGTGACTGGAGCAGGTATTTAGGTGTCAAGTGCAGGCAGATGCACTGGTTGGAAAGCCTTCCTGTGATGCATGCAGGTTCTACTGTGAGGAGGCTCTGACAATCCCAGCTTACCCACTGTCCCCTCTCCCCTTGTACTGCATTCCTGAAGCCGCTACCCTTCAAGGCTTCAAGGTATGCCATGTGGCCCCAAACCTGACCTTCCAGAAGATTGCAAGTGTGGGTGCAAAGCTGCAGCCTGGTTGTTTTGTTGATGCAAAGAAAGAGCCCACAGTCTTGCATCAGCACATTGCACCGCATCATTTATAGCGACCAAGTGTGAATACAAAAGTGCAAGACCTGCCAAACTGGTGACAGCTGTGCACCAAGGACTGCTGCTCCACTACCTTGCCCAGCATGCTCAACTAGCTTTGCAGCTGCTCTTGCAAATCTGTGTTGTGCTTGGTTGTGGTTGAGGCAGTGGGAGGTGGCTGCCTGCAGGATTACATTGGGACACTGCCAGCAGTGGACCGGGCCGAAGCCTTTGGGCAGCATCCCAATGCTGACATTGCCTACCAAATAGAGGACAGCTGGCTGGTACTGGAGAGCCTGCTGTCCCTGCAGCCTCAGACTGCTCTGGCTGCTGGTGCCAAGTCCAGGGAGGACACTGTTGCTGCCATTTGCGCCGACCTGCTTGACCAGGTACATGTCCCTAGGTGTATCTGTGCGCAGGATAGTTTTCATGCTGGCCTCTAACGCAGGCGCAATTGCAACGCGTCATAATATTGGCAAGACAGTGATGTGCAACAGGAAGTGAAGCTTGTGCAGCAGGCATGGCTCAGGCAACCCCGTGTTCACTTGAGCACTCAAGTCATAGTGCTCTGAAGGTGTGGTGTGGAAAGTCCATACACAAGCAGTGATGCCTCCATGTCATAGTCATGGCGCGCTGGCCAATGCACAACCTGGCCGCCTGAGCAACATCTGCATTGACTGCCTGTGTACACACAGGTGCCGGGACCATTTGACTTAGAAGCAGTGATGAAGAGTAAGGCATCTGATCCGTCAGCGCTGCATGTTGTACTCCTACAAGAGGTGGAGAGGTACAACAGCCTGTTGGTGCGGCTGCGCTCCAGCTGCAGTCAGGTGCAGGCCGGCCTCAAGGGACTGGTCGTCATGTCAGCTGACTTGGATGAAATTGCTGATGCCCTTTTCAACGCTAAGGTAAGGGCTTCTTGCCCAATCATTACGCATGTCATCTCGTGCTGTGTCCAGCATCAAACAGAGATACGTGTGGTGCACTTCTTGACATTTCAATGTGAAAAGCTTTCACCAAGCTTACACTGATGAGCTCGTATACCATGGCTGGTATGCTTTGCAACATCTTGCTCATTGAACCTCTCAAGACTTTGCCTTCAGGGCATGGCTGTGGGTACATCAGCACAGGAGTGTCTCCTGACTTTGCAATGCAAGGCAAACATGAGCAAGTGCAAAAAGGATGGCTGTGGTTGTAGGTGCCCCCAGCATGGTTGAAGGCATACCCAAGCCTGAAGGCTCTGGGTCCCTGGACACGTGACCTGCTGCAGCGCTTGGACCAGCTGAAGCGGTGGATAGACAAGGGCTACCCCACCTGCTACTGGCTGGCAGGCTTCACCTACCCAACAGCCTTCCTCACTGCTGTCCTCCAGGTCTCACTTCTCCACTCTTGCACAGGCAGCTATCACCTTCCTGATGAGCACCCGAAACTGCTCATTGCTGCAAGCTAACTTTTGCCCAGTTGCTGACCTGTACTGGCAGCCCACTGAAGCATCACTGTAGTGGCAGGCCTCCTGTGCTTGCTGCTGTGCTCATGCATGCAACTAAAACATCAGGACACATTCTAAGCATATGTGTTTGATGCTTGCAGACAACTGCGCGGCGGAACAGCATCCCCATCGACAGCTTGTCTTTTGAGTACAGCGTAGTCAACATAGATGAGCGTGAGCTGCAGCAGCCACCAAAGGAAGGTGTCTACGTCAAGGTGAGGCACCACAAACACACCCTGTGCCTCTGTCCTGCACACAACGTTGGGTCACAACCGGCAAATGCTGAGTGTCAAAGAGCTGATACTGCCCCTCAGTATGCAGATGCATGACAGCCAGCTACTTCAGATCATCTGACCTACAATGTGATGCTTGATTGACTGTGCAATTCCAGTTCATGAGGTACAACGTGGTGCAAGCTGGTGATTGCTGGATTGCAGGGCATGTTTCTGGAAGGCGCTGGCTGGGACTTTGAAGAGGGGTGCTTGTGTGAGCCCAACCCCATGGAGCTCATTGTTCCCATGCCTGTCTTCCTTTTCAAGCCAGTAGAGAACAAGAAGAAGTCCCAAAAGGGGCTGTATAGCTGCCCATTGTACATCTACCCTCACAGGACAGGCACTCGTGAGCGACCCTCCTTCATGATCAATGTGGATCTGAAGTGTGGCAACGCTGACTCAGATCACTGGATCATGCGAGGCACAGCACTACTGCTGTCTCTGGCAACTTGATTTTGTTTCCTCCGGCCATTTCATGTCATCTGTCTGTACTGAGTCACAGTTGCAAGTCTTGTATGGTGATTGGTGTTTTCAGTGCTGAGTGCTGTCCGAATGGTCAGCATTGCATCATGTTTTTTTCAATGTTTACAACATCTATGCTGTAAATCTGACTGGCAGCTGCCAGTTTGGGGTTGCTTGAAGACCTGTGTAATGTTAAGCCAGTCCTGACGCCTTTTGATTCACAGCGTGATATTTTCTGCCCTCTGCTTGTCAGTTGGCCTGTCATTAACATAGCCAGCTTTACCAGAAGTAGCACCATACATTTGGGCATTCAGCATTGTTGTGGGCTGAGATGCATAATGTGTCATCAGTCATTATGAGGCAAGAAAACAAACATAAGACACTGTTCTGACCATGTGCAAGTATGAATTGCCTGCTCAGACATAGTGGAAGTCACGTTACAAAACTGCTTGGCACCAATGGAGCTACAGAACTGCGGAGAAACACTCAATTTCAGGAGCCTCAACAAAATCAAATGAACATCAAATCTTTACCAGTTAAAACAATGTTCGGCTTGCAAAATGCATGCACAAAGGATATCTAATACTCTACTGTGGCATGCACTTCACATCTCGCCAGTGTGTAAATCAAAAATAGTATACAAACAATGACTAAGCAGTAATCAAATTCTCTACTCTATAATCAGTACTGAGCCCACTTCCTCAGAAGATGACAATGTTGTCTTTGATGTACCCCAATCTGTCCAGGGCTGGCAAGCACGCCTGGTCAATCATGCCTTGGGGCCCACACAACAAACACAGCGTTGTCTCCGAAGAACCAAAGCATTGCTCCTTGAATAGCTTCTCTGTGACACGCCCAACGCTGCCCTTCTCATACTTGCCATCCTTGGGTCGACTGAGCAGGTAGTGGACAGAGAAGCGCTGGTCCTGTGCCAAACCATCCAAGTCCTTCTCCATGAGAATGTCCTCCTGTGTCTGGTTGGCAAAGATCAGCTTCATCATGGTTGGATCCTCTGGGTCCTTCAGAACTGCCTACATTGCCAAGAGACAAGTCAGTGATTTTGTCATGCCAGGGCATCTGCATCACAAACTGCCTCTGCGCAACCATTACCTCTTGCAGCAAAGCCTCAGAAGCAGAAAGACCCATCACAAGCCACAAACAAACCCACTGTCAGCCCCACTATCATTGCATCACATGCTGAGCTGACCTGGACGACTTGCCACATGGGGGTGATGCCAGTGCCTCCAGCAATCATGCTCATCTGCTTCACTTTGCCCTCCTTGCCATGATGGCTGTACACCCCTCGCCCCTTGTAGATGAAGTGGCCCAGGGGTCCCTTCACGTCAATGGTGTCACCAATCGCCATCTTCTCCATGAACTGTGTCATGCGCCCTCCCTGCAAAAGCCCAGTCCCAATCAGCATGAGCATCTCAGAATACACTGTTTTGCTGCCAAACGACACAGCATGCACAGCAAAAGTGTGTTGCATGCCAGTTTGCTTCTTAAAGTGTTGATCGGTCTCCTGTCGTGACGCGGAAGCTATGAGGACGCAGTGCAATGTAGTGAACACTGCTTTGCTCAAGTCTATATGGACTTTGCAGGCGCTGTACATTTGCAACAACTTACCAATGGGAAAGCTGGATTGTAGTTGGCAAAGTAGACCTTGACCACCAGGTCAAAGTAGCCCTTTTCATCATCAGAGCTAGTTGGGGTGTAGGCGCGCATCACCATCTCCCCCTTCTCCTGCACATCATCACCAACTCTTCAATGACCAGCCCATTGTTTGCAGGCAGAACGGAAACATCTTTGTAACAGAAGCTCACTACTGCTAACCAGAACGAACAAGGTCCCATTGTTGTTTAGAATTGACCATGCAGCCGTAGCAGGGCAGCTGTCACAGGCACTGGTGAGTCCAGCAGTTTGGTGAAACTTTGCTTGCCAAACACAGTGCTCATTGCCTTCAATCCAGCATGACACACCGCAGGCAATAAGCTCTGAATGTGCATCAGGCCTGATGCGCAAGTGGGTACTAAAGTCAGCGCTGACCTTGGCATAGAAGAACATGTGCTGGCCAATGGGCAGGCCTAGCGTGTGCTCAGGTGTCTGAAGGCCAAATCTGAAGAGCCTGGTGTTATGCGACAAAGCAATCTTCTCAGACAGCTTGAATGGAATCTTCTTCTTTGGATTGAGTGCAATCTTGGTGGAGGAGTGGCCACCGCCGCCCATGCCAAGCTTGCCCTCATCACTCATCTCCTGCCAGTCACACATCAGGTCAGGCAATGCACACTCACTGCCTGCAGTCTTGACACTGAAGACACATCACAACAGCATCTACTGTAATGAAGCTGCTCTGAGACTGTACATATGCCGACTTCTGAGGGCTGAGCCAAGTACTGAGACCCAATATCCAACATACACATGCACGCCCTTCATGAATACACGCTACAACCCCAGCACCACTCAGTCAAGAAGCAGCCCAGACAGTCCATGTATGCAGTGAAGTGAGCGCATCAGTGCCTTGAAAGGAGATGAACACAGGCTGCCAGGCTGTTGATGATGTCACAGCGGTTCACAAAAAAAACGGGAGCTGGAGACATTGCACAGGCTCTGACCTGCTTGTCAATCGGCGCTCGCTCTGGCGCAATGTCATCCTTGGACTCAGCCTTGTTGCCAATGAGACCAATCATGTAGTCAGCCAGCATGCCCTTAGCCTTGCTGCTGTGAATGGCATTGAACTCCTCTGTGGCATCTTGGCCACCCACCATGAGGATGGACTCGGCACCACCGGGGTGAGCGCTCAGGAACTTGGTGCCATCGTACACCTTACCATCATGCACAAACCAGACATCCTCCCTGCTGTCGTGCTTCTCCACCTGCACCACTCACCCATTTCAGCCAGATGGAAATGGTCAAGCGACTATTGGTTTCAGCCATTTGCAGCTAATGACTGATTACAAGCTGGCAACTGCTTGCAATTGTATTGGTGTGACCTCCTTCTTGGTATGATCTTCTAGAAGAGGCTTTTCAGACTGGATTGTTGTTTGTGCAATTTGCGAAGGATGCTGTTTGGAACAGACAGTAGGGACAAGTGCAAACATGCAGACAGTTACAGACTGCAGTCACAGGCTTGCAACCTTTTCTGCACTCTGCATGTGCACCTGCCAAATAACATTGCTGTGCCAACAAGTCAAGGTGAAACAGGGATCGAGGACCAGAGGCTGGCATACCTCTTCTAGGGTGAAGGTCTTGAGCTTGCTGGTGTCTACATTGGTACTGGCCACAGCCTGCTTCTCAGTCACAGCCGCCATGCCACCACTAGCCATGGCCTCCCTCTCCATCCACCCCCCAGGCTCCCCCCCGCTCTTGGTGGGGTGCTCGCAGTACAGACACAGCTGGCCCTCCTGGTTGGCCTTGGGCTGCATCTTGATGCGGAAGAAGGTGTTGCTCAGCATGCCCAGCAGGTTCCAGGTTAAGCTGCACCACAAGCCAGACCACCTCAGCACAACTGTCAACAGGAGCTAGCTTGGTGATCACACCTGTGCTGTGCAAACTTGCTGACCACAGGTCAAACTGGATCACCACCTGTTCCTAGGCAATTTGTGCCAGCCTGGCAATTGGTGCCAGCTGCACATGCCACAGTGGAAGTGGCCACAGCTGTGCTGATGAGCCTGACAGTCGAGGTAGATCGCATACCAGACACACTGTGCATGCAACCAAAGCAATAATTCAAGCGAACGCTGACAATACAGCACTTGGCCACAATGCCATTGCAACATCACAGAGTAGCTGCTCTTGCACGACCATGTCTATGCTCTGGTGACATGTGCAAAGCATATACAACAAGCTGCTGGGTGACTGCAAATGAAACGGCAACCATGTGGTGACTGCAGGTGAAATGACCAGTGAGTGAGTGCTTACTTCTGGGGCTGCAGGTTGTTGGAGATGTCCACAGCACGTGAGCAGATCTCATCAGCTCTGAGCAGGTCCAGGATGGAAACTTCCACTTCCCAGAAGACCCAGCACCAGTGCTTGCCATGCTCTGTTGGCTCCTCATGGCGGATGATGTTGCTGATCAGCCATGTCTTGGCCTTGTCTAGAGAGACCTCTACTCTGGTAACTTTCCTTCCTCCGCCTGCCAACAAAAAGCAAGTGGGTCAGTCGTGCAAGTCTTAGGCTGAGTCTTGATGTCCTACAAAGCAAATTGGTGCATGTTGATCAGACTACCATTTGTACGCAGCTTGAGACTGCATGCAGTACCATTTACCAGGTGCTGATCAAACTAGAGCTCCATCACAAAGTCCCAACCACATAGAATGCAAGCCTGCACTAGTACTGCAGCGAGACAGCCTGCACTGACAGTGTTACTGGCACAGGAATGTTCGATCGATATGTATAACTATACATACAGATAGATACGTTTGACATATGTGCCGTACTGAACAGACAGTGCCTTGCTCATGTTGCATTGCATGAAAGGTGTCTGTAATGAGGTTCGCATGGAGCAGGTTGCAGGCACCTGAGTAAGCAAAGCCCTTAACAGTGTAAGTGCCAGACGCTGAGAGGGGAATCATCTCATCATGGGCAGGTGCCGTCACCACTGACTGAACATTCAGCTCATTCAACACAAAGTCGGACTTGGACCACCAATCTGCACATCAGGACAACACTGGATACTTTGCTGCACAATGCGTCCTCCATGCAGAGTTGCCGCTGGCAAGGCATGCTGCTGACATGTACACACAATTGAGGTTTTTGCAAGCGATTCCACAGTTTGCAGCAGCCAGAATATGAGAGATCTGTATGGTCCAGCTGTCAAATCAAGCTTGAGCAGTTTTGCATGCTATGTGAAATGGCTGCTTCGCAGAGTACATCCAGAAAATGTGGAGAAGCAGCAGAAGCAAGCACCTTCAGCGTTTGCCTGGTCCATCTCTATGCCAGCAGGCAGCACCTTGTTGTCATGCTGGTGATAGAAATTGTCTGACTCTGTCGCCAAAACCTCGATGTTTGCCAGCCATTTCACCATACGCCCTCCAATTCCACCAGGAATGATCATTCTGACGGGGTAACCATGGTCTGGTGCCAGCAGCTTGCCATTGTGTTTGTATGCTATCATGATGTCATTGGCTGGGTTGAGAGCTGTGCCATAGATGAGGGAGGTGCCATATGAGCCGTTGGTGCCCTGAGGCAATTCCTTCTCCACTCCATTGAAGTGCACATGGCGTGCTCCCTGCCTGTAGCTTTGTACACCACAGTACTTCAGCAGATCAACTAAGCGGACACCTGTCCACCAGCCTGCACAGTATGGTAAATTCTATGTCAGCCCTTCTGCCTCAATGAATAGCTTCACACAACCAGGAGAGTACTTGCAGATTCCCCAGCCTGACACTGGGCATGCACTGTAGCAGTAGCAGGCACTCAATGGAACATAGCACAATAAAACAGGGTGCCAACCTGAAAAACGCAGCATTGGGCAAGGTGTTATGCAAAGTGCATGATCAGCATTGGATACAGCGAGGCATCACTCCGACCTGTGCCAGTGCCTGATGCTCCCCAGTTGAAGCCTTTAGTCTTCTTGACCATGTTCTGCTCTTTTCTTCGGTTGCCAGCACACACCAGCGTACACAGCAGGTTGACATTTTCAAACTTGTTGACCAAGTCATCCATGGAAAAGGTCATAGGCTTATCAACCATGCCAGTCACAGTGATGCTGTGGGTGTCCCATGCCAACTTAGGAACTGCTCCATGATTTCTGACATACTCTGCAGCCGAAGGAACAGTTGCGGAGGCTGTGCAGCAGCCTATCAAGATTGCTGCTTGTATGAGCCAAAACCATATGGAGGCATGCACATGAACTAAGGGCATCCCTTCTTACGTAGAGCTGTTGGTGTGATGAAGCCTCTCTCCATGAGGTCTGGTAGAGGTGGTTCGCAGTTGAAAGGATGTCGACCAGTCAGCCTGACCAGCCTGGGGTGTCGTGGTACCCATTTGTCTGGTGTTGCTGCGTCCCTGCTGTCTATTTCGGTGACTGTCTCATGCAGACCCCACGTCGGATCCTTGGGCGTGACATCCTCTACAGGTTCTTGTTTCTCTGGCTGACTGCTTTCGACATATTGCTTATGCAGGACCTCTATATCGGTCTTAGCGCTGAAGGGAACACGGCTGGCTAAATCAGCAGCGGAGTCTCCCTGAAATGCTTGTAAAGCAGGCATACTCAGACAGTAGTGCGCGGGCGTGGCAATACCGACAGACGACCTCGGTATTGAAGACGTCGACGTCCAATGTCAATAACGTTTGCAAACCAAAACTGGCTCGACGTCAGTACACCTCGATATCAGCCGCTATCATGAACGGAATAACTGCTAGCGCATGGTAAGCACAGAGGTTTCCTACCGACTGCGCGACGAGTACACGGGGATCTGCAATGGGGTGCACTTAAAAAGGTCATGTGTTGCACGTGCGGGTAGACTCTGAAAGGGCTCTTTTTTGTTCGAATCAATCCCGATCGTGATCCATGGGACTCACGGTGATAAAACTCGAAAAATGCACGTGAGTGACTAAAGCCTGGACCTGCGATGGTTTCGGATCCAGTCCACGTATTTTTCCAGTCAACACAGCCTTGCATCGCATCCAAAAAGCCTTTTGCGCTGATACATCAATTGGTCATAAGAGTGTGTGGCTGCCGCTGTCAGCATGTGGAAATTGACCTTACCCTCGTACTGTCTAACAGCAAATAGGCTGGCTTGTCACACTCCGTCTACTGCAGCGCAGACTACAGTCAGCTGTGCTGGTCAGGGACGCAGCTTTGGGCACTGCAGGCCATCACACATCAGATCACCTGTTTCGTCTAGCGCTCAAACAACAGGTCGGTGACTAGTCAGAAGAAGGTGATCACTGCTACACTGCAAGCTGAGATTGAAACAGTAGCGAGTTGCAGACAGGGCTGGTTCTGGGACACGCAGTTCACAAGTCGCAAAAGTGGGCCGTGGAGGTGTTGCTTTTGCTAGCTATGCTGGCCAGCCGCTTGGTGCAGGCATGTCTTGCTCATAAAGTAGCAGTATCACCATGTTTGTTGTTGCACTATGTTTAACTTTTCTGTGGTGCTGCTTATTTAGGGTTTGAAGGAAGCTCATCCCCCAGAATATGCATCTTAGGGGGTGGCTTTGGTGGTCTATACACAGCTGTCAGGCTGGAAAGCCTCATGTGGCCACACTCTAGACGACCACAGGTACTGGTACTGGCATCCTCTTGCTGCTCAGCAGATACAGATAGCTGTGTAATGTTGTGGGATCGCTGATGTGCAGATCACACTCATCGACCAGAATGAGCAATTTGTGTTCAAGCCTCTGCTGTATGAGCTGATCAATGGCGGAGCAACACCTGAAGAAGTGGCTCCTATGTTTGCAGACCTTCTGGCCCCCATGAACTCAACAAGCTTTGTTCAGGTAAGCACTCATGCTTGAGAAAGACGCACCACTTGGCATCATGACTCTCTTGATGAGCCAGCCCTCCTTAGCTGTTCCTTGCTTGCTGTTCATCAGGTCTGCAAACTTCCAGAATGGCAATACACATAATCTGCTCAACATCCTTTTGCCTGCTCATAAAATGGCCATGACTTGTGCTCATACCACTTACACAAAGCTCATTTCCCAAAACGTCTTGCACTGGCATGGCAACATGTTTGCCTCTGACATGTGCAGGGAAGTGTCCACTCAGTCCATTCAGACGACAGCACAAATGGTGCTCATAGCAGCCACAGTTCAGGTGCGTCATTAGGCCTACCTCGTGCATTTGCTTCCTGTCGCAAACTTCTCGCTGGCCATGTACACACTGCAAATCTGCGGCATCATCCGACAAGCTTACATGTGTGCTGTAAGTTTTGCAAGCTGTATGTATTACTAAACTGCAGGTCAATGCCTCCTTGTTAACGTATACCTGGTACCAAAAGGCATTGAATCTGCTGCAAATTCAAGGCAGGTTCAGAGAACACGCTATTTGTGTTCAGGAGGCACAATCACGTTAGCAGATGGGCAGCGCTTGCAGTATGATTGGCTGGTGTTAGCCTTGGGCAGCAGTACCAGTTTCTTTGGCATTCCGGGAGTCAAGGACTTGGCTCTGCCCTTCAATGACTTCAAAGACGCAATGAAGGTAGATCACAGCCTGGTCATGCTTCATGTTTGCATTGGCAGTGCCAAAAGCTGCAACAGCATCTACCACCACCCGGCAGCTTTCCCAAATTCTTCATGTGTCCAACCTCACAGCCTTGTGTGCTGGATCTATGGGTTGCTATGTGTGGCAGCTAGCTACTTGTATGTGAGTGGTACCTTGATCAGCTGCGGCATAGCATGCCTTATCAAAAAGCTTTGCATAGCTCAGCAGGACTGAGACAAGAAGTTTTCTGGCCAAACATATCACAAATGCAGTGCAACCTATGGCCACACGGCCCTGCATGAACAGCCTAGGTTGTCCATGATTGGTCCCTTGATACCATGCTGGTGGCAGGTCGTAAGGCGGGTGGAGGAAATCGAAGCACGGTCAGCTGGTGAGCCTGCTGGGGTGGTGGTAGTGGGTGCCGGCTATGCTGGTGTGGAGCTAGCCAGTACTGTTGCAGAGCGCCTTGGCAGGCGAGCTGCTGTGCAGCTGGTCTCTGCAGGTCAACACCCTCTTGCATTTCTGTGGAATATCTCCTGAGCCATGGTGCACCCCATCCATGCTCATTGTTAAAGCTATACAGTCTGCTGTTCATCATTTGTGAGTAGTCCAGCTGCATCGTATGTTGTGTATGGAGTTCACTATCCTGCTTGACGGCCAGAAGTGCAGTGTAATGCATGTCTGGTGCTTGTCTTCTCTTGTGCTCATCGCTTCTAAACGCCCAAAATATCTGTGACCTGTCAAGTTGAGGTAGTAGTCGTATAGCATTTCATGCATGCATTGATTCTTGGACTGACAAACAACCTGTTCCAGTGTGTCAGAAGATGTCTGGAGTAAGGTTGCAGATCTGGTTGGTTGGTGGTGATGGGTATTGGTGCGTTGTGCAGGAGGAGACATATTGGAGGGCATGCCTCCAGGGCAGGTCAAGGCTGCCCGCAGCATGCTGCAGGATCTGCGCGTTGCTATTGTCACCAATGCTATGGTGAGACATTGCACAAAGCTCCCTCATGTTATTCTCACGTCTGGTATGCTGACAACATTAGGTGCAGACAGCACGTGCGCCACAGCTCAGTTTGATGCAGTCCCAAGCCCAATAAGGATCTGCAGTAGGCACTCTGCATATTTGACTACTGCCACTTTGCTGAGTGCCATGCTTGCTGAATCTCTGACATTGTGTTCTATGTTTACAAATCAAAACGTCTCAAAACGCAGAGACCCCATGGTCATGCAGGCAACATCTGCCTGTAGAACACATGCAGTGTCATTCGGCACTGGACCATTCCGCAGGCCTTGAGTAGGTGGCAACATGCCGTATGACCAGCACAGCTGCACTATCTGTTATGCTTATGCAGGTCAGCAGCATAAGTGAAGATGAGCAACAGTCATCATCAGCCCAAGCCAGCACCTCCTACTCATCAGCTTCACCGGCAGCCAAACAGCAGGTCCATGTCAAACTGCCCGGCAACATCAAGAAGACAATCCCGGCTGACATGGTGCTGTGGACAGCTGGCAGCTCTCCAGCCAGTCATGCAGCCAGGAAACTAAAGCTGCCTTTTGAGACAAATCAGAAAGGAGCGCTGCTGACAGACAGGAACCTGCGGGTGCTAAAGCAGCAGCGAGTGTTTGCTCTGGGCGATGTGGCAGGCTCAGAGATTGAAGCTGAAACTGCAAACATTCCACCCACAGCGCAAGTGGGTTGTCCGTGACCTGTTGCCACACTGTTGCCAGGGCATGTGCATTTGACTGAACAGTCCTGACTTGTGGTAATGCCTGTTCACTCTGGCTCATGGCTCATTTGTCCTTCAGCTTGCGCTTGCAGGACAATGGCTGCAGAGTATACTCATGCAAGGCAATCTATATGGGTGATCATGTGCATATGCACTAGGCAAACGTTGGGTTTTGCAGGTTGCCTTTCAGCAAGCAGACTATGTGGCGTGGAATCTGTGGTCTGCCATCAACAGCCGTCCTCTTCTGCCCTTCAAATATCAGCACCTGGGGGACATGATGTCCCTAGGTGAGCCTCTCCATCTTGCTGTATAGCACGTACATTCACGCTTGCCTTGTCACATTCTTTGAATGCTGTCAGGAGGTACCATTTCAGGGCATGTTCATCCAGCATTGCACACTATAGTAAGGTAGCTTTTGTTCCTGTGACTGCCTTGTTTGCAGCAGCGCAGCATCTAGTTGAGCCAATGGGAGGCATTTGAAACTGTGTGGGTGTTGCGTGCCCACATGCTGATATTGTCAACTGCCAATGCCTTGATTACTGTCTGAGACTTGTGACTTCAAAGCATGCTTTGCCTGTTGGAGCAGGTCGTGTAAATGGAGCAGTGACACTACCACTACCTGTGTCTCAGCAACTGGCAAGTGGCTTGCAGTCAGGGCCGCTCAGCTCCCTGCTTGGGGCAGCTGGTATCAGGTCAGTTGTCCACTCTGCCATTATGCCTCCTGGCAATCATGACTTCTCAGAAAATGGAATGCTTATATACCATTTTGCTTGATGCATAGATGTGTGTTGCTTGCATCAAAGCTTTGCCTTGCTTGCAGCAATGCAGCCTTGAAAGGATATGTAGCGTGTGAACTTTCACCCCAGCTGCATGCAGTCACCACAAGCAAGCTTGACTGAGGGGCATGAACAGCTTGCTTCTGCATGCACTTGACGTATTCTTGCGTCATTTGATTGACAGCAAGTCTGAGCTGTTTGCAGTTTGCAACCGGATGATACTGGCAAGGGAGTAACACTGCAAGGGCCACTGGCTGGCTTTGTGCGACGAGCGGCGTACCTTTATCGACAACCTACAGATCAGCACAAGTTGCGTGTTGGCCGAGATTGGCTGCAGCAAGCTGCTGAAGAGGCTCAACGAATGCTTTCTGGCAGCAGACGCAGCTGACATTCAAACCACATGGTCCAATTTCATAACCCTGTGGTGCACCATTTAGTGCAATGTTAAGTATGTATAAGGACTTGCATTCCTACACTGCTGCTCTTCATGCTGAAAAGTTAACATTGTAAAGGTGCGCTGCATCTGCTGCAATCTTGCACAGAGAAAAGTGTTTTCTGCACTGGGCCTTGGCAATCTCAATGTGGCCTTTTTGGCGGATAGACGAAGCAAGTACCAACGGAACTGTGCACAACGGTCAGAACGCTGCATTAATCCAAATCAGGCTGGCATCGACGTGCGACCCATTCGCTTGTGCAAACATTGGACCTGTTGCTTTGCACATGAGCAGTGTCGGTCCTGAGCTTGTTTGAGGTCAAGGTGGTTGTGGTTCTGAGTAGCCACACTCTGCTTTGCTACCTCTGCATGCGTACACTCAAGATGTACTTTGGGTTGTCTCTCAGCTGCACTTGCTGTGCCTTGCTTTTGCTACCTGCGTCAGGGTGAGATGTCATGATACTTTAGAAGAACAAGAAGCCATACCTGGCATGCATGTACAGGCTTGAATGCGTAATCTGCAGCGATCTGCGACCCGACGCAAGCACTACGCGATCGCTTTTCAGATTTTGAAAGTTGCACAAAGATTGCAACCCGCTACTGTCGAGAGCCGAAGGCAGTACGCTTTGCTTTATACACTTGAAAATGACGGCATGTGCTTGTCTGCAGGGGGGCTGCTCCGGCCCAGGAACGCAATTGGGTGGTCCGATTCACCTCACAATTTGCTATTGCCAATGTCAAGCTAAACATCAGCTACAAAGGTCACGCAATCAAGAATGGCTCCGAGCTCACGCCATCTCAAGCCAGTGATCCACCAGGAGTTGAGTTCGATGGGTCACAAACCTATTCGCTGATGCTCGTTGACCCAGACGTACCTTCTCCACAGAAGCCTACAAACAAGGACTTGTAAGCTCATAACGGCGTCTAGATCACTATTCTGGAATGTCTGCGATACTGTACCCTGCAAAGCCTGATATGTAGCAGAAGGCATGCCGTCAGTATGATGGGTTATTTGCAAATGTCTAGCTCAAAAATCTTACAGCAACTGTCTATCTCAGTATGCCACATACACAGACTAGTGTGTGATCTTCAGCAGTATCAGTGCCCAACTGGGTCGGATGACTGTACAGTGTGCATTGGCTGGTCATCAACATCCCCAAAGGTGCAGTTGACAATGGCCAAACCGTTTTTGAGTACATGCCGCCAGCACCACCTCCAGGCACTGGCTACCACCGCTACATTTTCAAGCTCTATGGACAAGGTCAAGATACAATTCAGGTAAGAAAGAGTTGGCTCTGGTGAGTGTCCAGGTCCAGCACACATCTGCCGGGCAACTGTTGTGAGAATGAAAGACTGGGCTGAACAGTGTCTGTTGAAACACAACAGCACTGCCTTGCTGTCTCAGCTGTTGCGTACATTTGCTCAACAGGAGAATGTGCACGCAGGTCAAGCCATTTACATCTCGCGCAAAGTTCAGTCCAAAGCACTTTGCAGATCAGTATGATCTGGGCGATCCCCTCGCAACCTTTTACTTCAGAGCTGAGGCACAAGGCTCTGTCGATGAGAGCAAGTAAAGGTCAATGTCTGGTTTTGAATGCTCAAGCTGCGTGTTGTTGCAAGTGTGCAGAGTGTTGGTGTAACATCAAACATCAGTTAGGCTGCGGTAGAGCATCTACATGGAACTTTACACCAGGTGCTGCTGAGGTACCTTGCTTGCTGCAACAGACAAGCAGACTGTCAATGGTGATTGGTACAATACACAGCAAGTTGAGTTCTAAAGATGAGCAGTGTCTTTCTGCCACTCATATAGTTTGAATGCTGATGATTTGTTTGAAGGCCCAAGCAATGTGTATATTACACAGAACCTATGTGTATACACCATGCATGTGCAATTATACTGCTGTCAGGACCAAGTTGCCTTGTACAATAGTGCTCCTTCTGCCCTGGGTGCAACTGCAGAGATTGTGCTTCAAAGAGTGATGTGATGTGCGGAGAATCATGTTTACAAGCTGTAAATTTTCCATCGAGAATCGAATAACATGTCTGTATAACATGTCTGTATAACATGTCTGTATAACATGTATTTGTGGCTGACAGCTGCATTTTTGCACAAGTGCAGCATCAGCTGTGTGCTATGCATTGTATGATCTTGAAATCTCAACGCCTTGTCATTTAATGCAACCGCTGTGATCAAATTTAAGGCGTTTCATGTTGTGTCTCAATTGGGCAAGCACCATGCCCAGCAGGCTGCTGGTATAGCGGGGCACGTGTAGCGGGGCACGTGCTCTGACTGATAGCTAGGGCTTATCAGAACAGATCAGGGTTTCCTGCCGGTGAAGCCGAGACCAGAGGGGAGGAACATCGTCGTTGCGCTCTGGTGCCTTACAGCATCAAGGCAATATCTTGTTACTACATTGCTAGATTATTCTTTCTACAACAGCTGGTTCACTGTGATTACCGTTCTCCCAAGGGCACTTTTCGTTTGTTGGCTGCAATGCTGGTTCAATGCAGCGCTGCATTGTATTAGTCACCAAACGACTTGAGACCAGTCTCGTGCTACACTTCCTGCTCAAGGTCAACGTAGAATTCAGCTGCATGCAGTGCATGATCACGACGTGCTTGTGCGCCTGCCTGCACATTCACTGATGCAGGATTCAGCTGGTCATGCATAATATTATATATATGTATGCAGCATATCAGTACTGCTACTAGTAGTGCTGGCATGACAGAAGTGACAGTAAAAGCACATGATCCAGTTGCATAGCCCTGTGGTGCACCGTTTTGTACACTAGTGCGACGCCAAGCATGTAACACTATATAGGGGGCTTTTTGTTTATAGACGTTGCTCTTCCTACTGCAAAGCTTACATCGTAAAGGTGCGTTGCATCTGCAGCCAGCTTGCAAAGCGGAGAATCTTATTCCAATGCAGCAGTGAGCTGGCTTTGGCATCTGTATGTGCCACATGGCCTTATTGGCGCATGGACGAAGCCAGTTCCTATGTGGAAGGTGTCATTGGCCGTCTCTTGATGAACGAATGTTTGCTTGTTACTTATCATGTCCTGTTTGCAATTGCATGGAGGCCATGTATTGCTGCTCTGCTAGCGCTATGCCTTGTATGCCTGAGTTGCCAAGGAGAGAGAGAGAGAGAGAGAGAGAGATTACAATGCTTTAGCCAGCCAGCAAGTCTGATCACATATAGAAGAAGACGAAGGTCAAATGTGGAAAACATC
>JAABUK010004728.1_pt1 | contig 21889 bp, 26 predicted proteins | sample 5559141 | NCBI WGS metagenome assembly JAABUK01 (sample SAMN10711869, study PRJNA513367) | rock metagenome | isolation source: Antarctica rocks | place: Antarctica: Victoria Land, Pudding Butte nord | collected 2016-01-03
GTCATATAGATAGTCGACTCTTTTCTTCTAGATACTTTTCTTTCTTAGCATTTATATACTCGTTACATTACACTCATATGACTCGCTCTATGCTGATCTTTAACACAATGCTTCAAGATGAATTTGATAAAGAAGACAAGAAAGAAGAAGACTGCAAAGCAAGCGAAGCTTGAAGCAATAGTCATGAAAACGACGTTCAATATTACTTCTACTGTCAATGTATGTACTGTGTTTGATGTAAAAGACAAAACTAACGTATGTATTAAACTATTGCACAACAAGATGAACTTGGAAAAAACATGTCAAGATACATAATATCTACTATTGAACTAATTCAGCAACGCATTTTACATCATGAAGAATTGAATGAATTGAAAACAATGAATGATTCAGATGTCATACAAGAATTCAACAAATTCATGAGTGCATTTTTGAATGAAAAAAATGCGATTGATTGAAAGATAGTTAATTTACTAGATTCATCAGATGATGAATCTAATGATATCATTGAGATTGATGATGATGACAAGAAGATGAAATTTAGCAAGAGAAATGATGATGCAGATATGATTGAAAACAAGAACGAGTATGAGAAGAAGTACGAGAAAAAGTACGAGAAGAAGAAGAAGAAGAAGAAGAATGATGAAATAATAGTGATCTCAGATTAGCAGTAGTAAATGAACAAGCATGAATTTTCTTCAATCAATTACATTACTCTGTTGCATTATCAGACACTCAGATAAATATTAGTAGTACTTCGCTTCATGTTTTAATGAGTTGAGTTGAAAATTTCAAGTCAATACTCAATTTCAATTCTCTAACTTAATTCAATTACTTAAGTCAAATCTTCTGACTTAACTCAAATACTCAAGTCAAGAATTCTGACTTGAATTGAGTCTTGACAAGTTGAAAACTCGACTCGATCTCGATGACTCAACTTGACGCAATCAGTCTAAGAATGCATAAAGTAAGTAGAAATTTCGTTCAATGAATGAGCAAACATTATGATTAATAGATTAATTAATTTTAGATTTTCTCATCATTTGAACTATGTATGTTCTTGTATGTTGCTAGCTGCTACATAATCAATCTCATTGTTTACAGATCTTTACAGTGAAATCTCAGTCACTTGTTCATTTTCAATACTCTGTCATCATAGTCATGATTAAACGTTATTGACTGAAATGTTTTCATTATTCATATATGCTTCATTCAACGTGACTATATGCTTTTCACTCAATCTACTTCAATTTATCTCAATTTACTCTAATTTATCTTAACTTACATAATGTTAAACTTTCTTCATTATTGAGTGAATTTCGCCTTTTCTCGTCTGTTTAAGCTCGCAAGCTCGTTTATCTTTCAAGCTCTCTTTTTCAGAAAATTCTCTTCATATAAGATGTTGAATGTATTTCAGTCAATGTAATTATTCACGTAAAAAAACTTCTTGCTTTCAGTTGATATTAAATGTGCACTTCGTAGTATAGTACTTATATTGTAAAATCATCAACACTCAAGATATTGAGACTTCTTGACAGTATTCTTCAATCACTGCTCGACTTCTATCATATCATGTAAAGCATTGAGTACTTCGTTGTTTTTGAGCTTTAGCAATTCTATTAAAGCTCTTGAGTATTGCACAGATTTCTCATTATCATCTTAACAAAGTGAATCATGAACAGTAATTATAATTTGCAACTGTCTCATCAGTCTATCATTCAGAACTTCGACTATGTCAGAATTTTCTTGATCATTCTCAGCATACTCTTGAACATAAATGTAATCACGTCTTTAATTCAACATTTATCTCTGTCATGCAAAAGCACATTGAATTTACTTTGATGTAAGCTTCTCAGAGTCTGTTGAGTCTTTATCTTTGCATCTTCAGCATTCAATTGATGCATGAACAGAAATGAAGTAATTGTTTATTCAGAAAAAGTTGATTTCTTTTCAATTCATTTGATACTTGTTTAACTTTATTTCTGATTTCTTGCGTCAAGATTCTCTTATAAAAATCAACAATTCATTCAAGAAATTCTTAATATGTATCATCTTCGTTATTTCAGAAGGGATGCGTCAGAATCAAAAATTACTAAATCAGTTTCATTGTTGATTCAAATTCATTTCTGACAAATCTCATTCAAGCTGTGTTAAATCAAGACTTCTAGAAGACTTTGTAATCATGACTTTCATTCTCTCATTAATCTCTGATTTGAACGTGATTAGATCATGAAGAATGATATCTTTCATTGTTAACATATTGACTTATTAAGTATTATGATGCAGTATTTGCATTTAAAAGTTCTCTCACTTGTTTGTAAAATCATAATAATCTTTGATCAGAAATTTATGTGCTAAACTGATTGCATCGAGTTGAATCATTGAGATTGAGTCGAGTTCTTAATTCATCAAGACTTGATTCGAGTCAGAATTTTGAAATCGAGTATTCAAGTTGAGTCATGATGTTTGAATTAAGTATTCAAGTCAAGTTAAAGTGTTGAAATCAAGTATTGATTTGAATTCTCGACTCGACTCGTCAAGATATGAAGCAAAGTACTACTAATATTTATCTGAGTGTCTGATAATGCAACAGAGTAATGTGTTGCGAGCGTGTCTCATTACTCTGAGTTAGTCTAACATAGATTGTGTCAGACTATCATAGACTATTACAGAGCTGATGTTGACACGCTAGTAACCTAGCGCGTCTTCGTGAATATAAGATTCTCAACGTCTTTCATCTTCTTTCTTCTTTAGCTTTGAACTTCTAGTTAGAATACACTCATATAATTCGCTCTATGCAAACTCATAACATTAGTTCAAAGCTCATTAATCTTGCTATCAACGTGTAAACAATATAAAAACAAGCTACATAACTCAAATCAGAAGTCAAACTTAGAAATTTTGACAGCAGAATCAGAACTTGAGCTCAGAAAGCTCAATAGAAATCAGAAATTTCTAAAGAAGAATCTTGATTTGAAATCAGAAATTTCGATAGAATCAGAATTAAAGAACATGAACGCGTTGCTCTTGACTAACTCTTTATTGAACTCGTCATCAGAAATCAGAAATTTCAGCAGTACTTGAACTCAGAAAGTTTGATAGAGTACTAGTTGTTGCTCGAACTCAGAAAGTTCAATAGAGTAACATCAGAATCTTGATCAGCAATTTTCTATTCATATCATGACTAGAAGCACAGAATCAGAATCAGTAAGCATTGCTCGCTATGACTTTCAAAATGTTAGAAGAGAATTACTTCTATCACAGAATTGAACAGCATCAGAAGAAGAAGACATGAATGCATCGTCAGATACAGAAGAAGAGAATATGAATGCATTGCTTTTTGATCACGAAATGATCAAAATCAGCATCAGCACTGAACTGAATGCTTGAATAAGTGCTCATGAAGCAGACGACATTGTTATCTTTATCAAGTACATATGTCAACAGCACGACATTGAAATCAAGATTCACAATGACATAATTCAGATGTTAGAAGATGTCAATGAGATAAACATCATGTTGAAAGCTGCGCAGACGCGTCTGCAAAAAGAGATGAAAAACAAGAACGTGATTATACATCATTTAAAAACTGCATCAAGTCGACAAAGCACTTTGATTTCTGAAGATTGTTTCTTGAAATCAATCAAATTATCAAACTCTTCATTGTTTGAAGATTCATTGCAGAATGTAAACAATTAACTATCGCGAATGCAAAATAAGTTGAAGGCAAACAAGAATCACTTTTCTATTGAAGAGTTGAAGATTGTCTACATCAAAAGTCGAGTCAGTGAAGCTGCGATCAAGCACATAGCTTCTTGCATGCAAGATATCTTCTTGAACTCATTTCTAGAAGTTAAAGAAGTACTATTGATGATTAATAAAATGTATGACAATCTCAATCATCATCACATGACTCAACAACAGTACTTGAAGCTGTATCAGAACAAGATCTTCTTTCATGAATTTTGAATGAAATTTCAGAGATTTAGTGCAGAACTAAAGTACAATAACAAGACTTTACTAAATGATCTTCAGCATAAGATCAGCTCAGATCTTCAACAAGCAACGCTCAATGAATGAATCACGAATTTGAATGAGTTTGTTGACATCTGCATGCAAGTCGATGTTAGATTAACTGAATTAAACGTTTAATCAGTCGTCAAAGTTTCAACGACTCAAGCTGCTTGCTTTGTCTCTAGCACATCAACTGCTCGACTCACGTCATCAGTTTCTTCATGAAAGAAACTCAGAAGATCAAATCTTGACTCTATTCAGAAAGAGTTGTTTAAGAAAGAACTCTGCTTCAAATACAAGAAGTTAGAACATAAAGCATATGATTGTCTTAAAATGACTTAAGTGCATGAGATTGCTACAAATTCAAAAAACGATCTGTCTTCGTCAAAGTAGTGACTGAGAATGACATACTCATATTTTGTTTCATCAGCATGTCTGATGATTTATTTGATTTCAAGTCGTTCACTGTTGATGTCATCTTGAATAGTCTAGAAAAGATATTCAGATTTCTCACTCTGATAGATACTGAAGTCACTGACATGACTTTCATTGACGAATCTTTGATGTCAGAGTTATGTGAATGCTTTGATATTCAGTCAATATTGCTGTTAAAATCAAAGTCAATTTGATTGTATGATGAAATCTTTGATTGAAAGTCGATTACACATACTTTGTATACATTGATCATGATACAAGAACACAAGAATAAAATGATGTCTTTATTGATAACTTGTTTAAAACAGCACAAGATAATCATTGAAAATCTTTGATTGAAAAGAAATCAAATTTTGATAAATTCTGCAAATGATTAATTAATATCATCATTGAAGATTTGAACATTGAAATCTGTTGTTTCAAAAGCAAGCAGTTAATCAGCATTTCACAGATCTGAGTCAAGCGAAATCTGCAAAATGAAACAAAAGAACTTAAACTTAATTGTTATGTTGACTATCATCTTGAAGCGACTCACGAATCAGAAACTAGCGAATCAGTTCATTGAATCTGTTCGATTCATTGAATCGTTATTCTTAGTGAAGTCAAGCACTCAAGTTATTTTCAATCAATCTCAACTTATTCAGTCATCAGAGAAAGAAAAACTCATTAATATTGTCATGATCAAAGTTGCTGTGTATCAAACTCTAGTCAAGAATAAGAAAATCAAGATCTTCTTTTTAATCATTAGTGAAATCAACAAAGTGCTTAGCTCAGTCGAAGATTTCGTGAAACTAAATAAAGTAATCTCTGTCATGTCACTGAGTGAACTGAAGAAGAAGCTTTTGATAGTCTATCACGACTTTCTAAATATCTTCGATAGAGAAAAGACAACGCAGTTGTCTTCGCATCGATCATATGATCACAAGATTGAATTAGAAGATGAGAGTTAATCTTCTAGAAGTTGATTGTATCTCATGTTGAGCTACAAGTTGCAGAAGATCAAGAAGTATCTAGAAGAGAACTTGAAGAAGAAGTTTATTACACTCAGCAAAGCTCTCTTCGCTTCGTCAATATTATTTGTCAAAAAGAAAGATGATAGTTTTCACTTTTGCATGAATTATCGAAAACTGAATGCTTTGATTAAAAGAAATCGTTATTCAATATTCTTGATAAACGAAGTACTCGCTTGAATTCAAGGCAGTAAGTATCTGACTTGACTTAACATTATCATCATGTTCAATAAACTGTGCATGAGTTCAGAAAGCGAGAATTTAACTACTTTTGTTACTTTCTTTGATGTTTACAAGTATAGAGTGATGTTCTTTGAATTGATCAATGAACTCACGTTCTTTCAGCATTATATCAACGATGTATTGTTTGACTGTTTGCACAAGTTTTGTCAGACATACTGAAATGATATTCTCATTTATAGTAAGATCTTGAAAGAACATAGAACTCATGTGAAAGAAGTGCTAAACAAGCTTCGTGAAGTCGATCTGCAGATAGACATTAACAAGTATGAATTCAAGATTCAGAAAATCTCGTTTCTTAAACTACTGATATTCATCAATGATTTGCGAATGAATTCTCGAAAAGTAGATGTGATTCGAAGCTGAAAAGTGTCACGATCATTGACTCATGTGCAAATCTTCATTGACTTCTGCAATTTCTATCGACGATTCATAAAGAACTTCTCAAAAATCATTCAACTCATGATAAAGCTGATTTGAAAAGATCACTTCTTTGAATGAACAAAGATCTGTCAGATGATCTTTGAAGAATTGAAGCAACAAGTGATGACAGTTCTCGTTCTGAAACATTTTGACTTGATCAGAGAAGTTATTCTGAAAACTGACTTCTTGAACTATGTCAACAACGAAGTATTGTCTCATTATGATGATGAAGACATTCTACATTCAATGATCTTCTACAGCAAGAACATGATTTTTGCAGAATGCAACTACGAAATCTATGACAAGAAACTGCTGATCATTATTTGCTGCTTGAAGCACTGATGCTCTGAATTGAAATGTACAGATATTTTGATCAAGATCTTCATCAATCATCTGAATTTGAAGTACTTCATGATAATCAAAGAACTGATCAGATGACAGATTAAATGAGCTGAGAAGTTATCTGAATATAACTTCAAGATCATATATCAGTCAGAAAAACAGAATCTAAAAGTCAACGCGCTAATCAGAATGTCAGACGTCAAGTTAATTGAAGCAAATGATGATCAAAAGCTATATCAGCATCAGATGCTATTATCAGAAAGTAAGTTTGAATTGCAGTCAATAGAAGCTGATCAAGAAGATGATCAGAAAGCTGATTAAGATCTGACTCAGATCTTGCTTAGATCTGACTCAGAATCTGACTTAGATTCAAAACTTGAATCGAAAGCTAATTAAAATTCGGTTGAAGAGATGATTTCTATTCAAAATCAGATTATAGTCGAAAATTGAATGAATCAACTGTGCTTTAATATTCAAATAGTCATGAAACAGAACAGAAGAACTTGTTAAGATATTGATCTAGACAATTGCAAAGTACTTGATGAAGTACTCTGAAAAGATGATAAACTATGAGTTTCTCAGTCAATGATCATTTAATTGATAAAAGAAGCACATGATCTTTCAATCAGTGATCACTCTGACATGAATTGAACGTTGAACTTGCTGAGATGATCATATTGCTAATCGAAGATGAGAACGATGATCAAGCGCTACATTCAAAACTGTTACGTTTGTCGTAGGTCAAAAGCATCAAGAGATCGAATCAATGAATTATTGAAGTCATTGTTCATACTTGAGCAGCGATGACAGAACATATCATTAAACTTCATTATTGATCTATCAGAAAGTGATGAAAACAACGCGATTCTGACAGTCATAGATCGATTGTCTAAGAAACGACATTATATATCGTGTTGATCAAATGATGAAAAAACCTTCGCAGAACAAACAGTCAAGCTACTGTTAATATGAATCTTCAGAATTCATGAACTATCAAGATCAATAATGTTCAATCGTGATTCACAATTCATATCAATTGTCTGAAAGTTTCTATGTCTGAGACTCAACATCAAGATGAAACTATTCACAAACTATTATTTGCAGACAGATGATTAAACAGAAAGAGCGAATCAGAATGTGAAATAATATCTATGAAGCTATTGCTCATATATGCAAGATGATTGATTCACCTGATTATTTATAGCTGAATTCGTCAATAACAATGCTATTTCGTCGTCAATTGAACAGTCAGCGTTCTTTCTGAATAAGAGCTTTCACTTTCGTATGAGCTTTGATTTGAATTCAACTGAATATAAGATCACTCAAGCTAGAATCGAAGCAAGCAAAGCGAAGAATATATTTGAACACATGAAATGATCACTAGCATTGATCAAGCAAGCATTAGCAAGAGTCAGAGTCACAATGAAGAAACAGACTGACAAGCATTGAAAAGAAATGATTTACAAGATAGATGACATGATGTTTCTGAACTCAAGAAACATTATGATCTCAAGATCATCAAAGAAACTAGATGATAAGATGCCAGAATTTTTCAAGATTCTGATTGAGATCAAACATGCATATCAACTGAAACTGTTGTTGACTATGAAGATTCATTCGAAGTTTGCATCAAATCTGCTGCAACTAGATTCAAAAGACGCTCTAGAAGAACAACAAAATGAGTCGTCTGATTCTATAGTGATTGAAGATAAAGATGAATGAAAAGTGAAGAACATATTGAACTTCAGACACTACAAATGAGGCAAACGACTACAATATCATGTCAATTGAAAAGAATATGATGTTGATCTACATTGATACAACGTCGATGAAAGTGAATTTGAAGATTGTTTGAAAGTTGTCAATGACTTTCATGAACATTATTCAAACAAGTCAAGATAGAAATTAACTCAAGAAAGATTGATTGAACTGCAGCAATGAGAACATTGCTAAATAAAGAGAGAGAGTAATGTTGCGAGCGTGTCTTGTTACTCTGAGTTAGTCTAACATAAATCATGTCAGACTATCATAGACTAGTACAGAGCTGATGTTGACACGCTAGTGATCTAGCGCGTCTTCGTGAGTATAAGACTTTCAACGTGTTTCATCTTCTTTCTTCTTTAGCTTTGAACTTCTAGTTAGAATATACTCATATGATTCGCTCTATGCAGACTCATAACATAATGCAATTGATTGAAGAAAATTCATGCTTGTTCATTTACTACTGTTAATCTGAGATCACTATTATCTCATCATTCTTCTTCTTCTTCTTCTTCTTCTTCTTCTTCTTCTCATACTTTTTCTCATACTTCTTCTTGTACTCGTTCTCATTCTTAATCATATCTGCATCATCATTTCTCTTGCTAAATTTCATCTTCTTGTCATCATCATCAATCTCAATGATATCATCAGATTCATCATTTGATGAATTTAGTGAATTAACTATCTTTCGATCAATCGCATTTTTTTCATTCAAAAATGCACTCATGAATTTGTTGAATTCTTGTATGACATTTGAATCATTTGTCATCTTCAATTCATTCAATTCTTCATGATGTAAAATGCGTTGCTGAATTAGTTCAATAGTAGATATCATGTATCTTGACATGTTTTTTTCAAGTTCATCTTGTTATGCAATAGTTTAATGCATACGTTAGTTTTGTCTTTTACATCAAACACAGTACATACATTGACAGTAGAAGTAATATTGAACGTCGTTTTCATGACTATTGCTTCAAACTTCGCTTGCTTTGCAGTCTTCTTCTTTCTCGTCTTCTTCATCAAATTCATCTTGAAGCATTGAGCTATTATACAATCAGCTTTTGAAACACATATGCATTATTCAAATGCATTATCATGCAGACTCTTTTTCACTCGATCATTCGTGATTGTATTTCGCATATTATTCTTCATTTTCATCTACTTCGCTTTGATGACTTTCTGATAAACGCTGATGCTTCTCAATTTGATAAGTTGTTTATAAAGAGTCACTTGATCTGCACTTTGTTTGATATAGAGAGTTTTCTGATCTTCATTTCATTTCATTGCATGATTTCTACTTGCAATTGACTGCAACTTGATTGATAGATTGAATATTCTGCGATTTTGATTAGTCTCAATGATAATGTATATAAATAATGCTTAACAATCTTCTTATCTGATAGTGATGTTGAAGTGCTTTTTCTAATGAACTTAGTCACAATAAATGAGTGCAATGAATAGATGTGAGACGTAGAAAAAGTTAGAGTTAAAATAAACATTAAGCATAAATAAAGTTAGAATTAAAATAGATGTGAGATGAGATGTAGATAAAATTAGAGTTAAAGCTGAATGTTAGAATTTATTCATCATCTTAGAACTGCAATCAACACATTCATCATATTAGTGCTAATATCAAAACATTTATCATATTGATTTTACTATAAACATAGTCAATAATTATCATTTCTTGTTTACACATCATCTCTTATTTACATCATACTTCACTTTGCTTTCACTCAACTTAATAGTCTCAATTTTTCAAATCGTTGTCAGTTAATATACATCATGACTCGTTGCAAGCAAATAAATAATGCATTTAGATAATGCATTTCTTGTTACGCATTGCTGACAGACTTGATTTAGAACGAAAGTTTAAAGACGCATTGCATGATGATTTGAGAATTTCAACTCGTGATGATATGACATCAGATAATTAAATCATGAATAAATCAAGAGCAAACTTAAAGATTCTATTTGAAAGCAAGATCAATAGAATTCAGAAAATAATGCAAATAAATAATGCATCAAGCTATCAACAGTTAATTTATCATGACAGTCAAAAAGAAAATGAAAGTCAGAAATTGTTGCACTTCAAAAGATACATTGTTATCAGAAAGATGCAAATTTGTTGATATCAAAGATATCATTTGAAAGAGTAGTTTGCAAAATCATGCAGAATGAGACTGATATAAACAAGATGAGTCAGAAAATGAGTGATGCAAACTATAAAATTCAGACTTTGACACTGCTTGCTTTTCAGAGAATCACAGAAACGTTTCTATGTGAATTTCTTGTCAGTAAGTGCATTATTCATTTGCATTATCATTGATGTTTTACAACACTTACTGATATAATGCTTTACATATGCAAATAGCAATCTTCTTGCTATTCATGTCAAGTGAGTAACTCTTCAGCAGAGAAATTTGATATTCATGAAGACTTTGATGTGCAATCTTGATATTCAGTTGAGTCATGAATAGAAATAACATTCATGATAACTTGATTAAATCAAGCTATTTAACATAGCAATACACTTTATGAACTGCATTATCTTTTTGCATTATTTTGTAACTATGTTATCATACTACATACATTGACAATGCAAAAGTAACTTCAAATGAAATGATATTAAACATTTAAACATTAATAAAATGTAAAACATTCTGCAAATCTGTCTTGAAAGAATTATCAAATTCATCAATCGCATTATCTTCATCTTCTTCTCTGCAATAAATATTTCATGCTTCAATGATAGTCTTTTCAGAATTCAAGTTCATGATATAATTATAATACTTAAGAAACATTATCTGTTCAACTGATTCTGAAGTCATTTGTGATCAATTTCATCAACAAACTCTTCTTGCAAGACTGAATGTTCATTCAATATTTATAAAGAATATTGAATATGAAAGAACATTCTTAATCATTTGAGTCAATCTTGAATAGTTCAAAACGTTGTCTTTTTAATACTTTTATGTTGAAAACTTCTTGACAATAGCATCAGTGCAAAGATATTAATCATCTTCACTAACAAATACAAAGTGATGTTAAGTTCTTTGAAAAAAAGTTTATGTAATCATCATAACAGACTATAGCATTGTTAACAAATGATCAATTGCATTATCATATTGCATTATTTGATCAACATCACTAGTCACTTGTGCTTTGACTTCTGCAATTGTAGTTTTCTCTTCATAATAATGATGAAAATAGTTCTTGAACTCTTTTCTATACTTGTTGTAATAAAAATGAGAATTATTCTCATTTGCATTTTAATCTTGATATAAATTCAGCTTTTGAGTAAAATTTAAAATCATAGTAAGATTGTATATCAGTTCATCTTTGCTCTTCATTTTGAAATAGTACTTTGCAAGCTTGTTAAAAGCTAGTTCGCAAGCTTGAAGAACAAGTGCTTGTAAAGTACATGCATTATTGCATACTATCATCTCAATAACATTGAGATGATTGAAAAGAGCATCAAACATTTGAAATTCTAAATGTATATCAACATTAATGATTTTAGACACAATCAAAGTTAACTCGTAGAAAGAATTTAACATATTGTCAATAAACAATACTAGTGATCATTTGTTTTTCTTTAATTGAATAGCTTGAATCTTTGCATCTGTCAAGAATTTCTCAATTCATATATTAATTATGTCATGCAATTGATATGCACATTGAAGCATTAAATAAATAGAGTTTCAACGAATGTGAATGTCTTGTATCAATTTTCAAGATCTTGTGACTTGAAGTTTTAAAAAGCGAAGCTTTTATTGAGAAAAACTGTTAATGACAATAGTAAGAGCGCAAATCTGTTTCACTGATTAGTAAATGCATTATCTTTTTGCATTATCAACTTGATAAATATCTTCTTGACAACAGTGCAAAAATCATTACTTGTGATTACATTCTCAACTTGATCATCATTTAATGACACAGCGAGATTGTTGTTTAAAGTCTTTAATTCAATAGCTTTAATAAACTCTTGAGTCATTAGATTAATGACATGAGTCATACAAGAAATCGAGTTTTGTGCTTTATTTCATGAAATGTCACGTTGATTGAGTGCTCTTTCAAGCTTCTTCTTTAGAGTTTTATTATTGCTTGCATTATCAGTAATAATATCAAAAAGCTTGTTCTTGATATCATATGTATTCAAAATCTTGAACAGCTTTTGCATTAAATGATGATCAGTATGCTTAACTTCAAGAAATGTAAATTCAATGAGATGTTCATGATATTGAAATGCAACATTCATTCAATATATCAAGACTTTCAGATAAGCGACTTTTTGAGAACTAAATCATGCATTCAATGCAATAGAAACACGTCATGATTCTTTTAAATCTTGCTTTATCTTTGCATGAATCTCATCATATTTCAAGAAAATCATGTTTGACAATTTAGTGCAATGCATGAAAGTAATCTTTGAACGAAGCATTTGTAGTAACTGTCAAAAATGCTCGTTTTCGATGATTCAAAAAGACAAATTCAGTGCAACAAAAATCTGATACAATATTTTTTTTCAATTCTGTTGATTGAATTGAGATGATAAGTCAATATAACTTTTCTTCTATAAATATGTTAACTTTGCATTATCTATTTGCATTATCATATTGAACTTACATGACTGAAATCTATCTTGAGCTGTGAAAGAAAGTTGAGTCATTTTCGTTTCATGCAAGCATTTGTCTTAAGATGCTTGATCATATTAATTGTATTAAATTCATCAATAGCTGTAAAATGATCTAGAATTTTAAGACAATTCTTGCATAAAATCTTAGAATATTCTTTCAATGTTGAGATCATTTGAATAAACTGATTTCAAATGTTGAATTGTTTATTTACTTCGATCTTCTTAGTTCAAAGTGAATTATCTATCTTTCTTTGAGTCTTGTTGATGACACTTTTGTCAACAGACATTTGTAATCATCATTGTTGAAATTGAGCATTGATATCAGAACTTCACTCAACGTACTGATTATTCTCTCTTAATATTAGAAGAAAAGTATTGCAATGAATTTTATTCATCACTTCTTAAAGAGTTTGTTTCTTTTCGACGAAAATCTGATTAATGTTTCGTGAATCTTGACTTGCAAAGTCATTAGAATGAAGACTACTGAAAGTAAATGAATGAATGATCAAGAAATTAAATTCTTTCTCGATTGAAGATCTTAATAATTCATATGTCTTATCAGAATCAGACATCTTGCAATGTATTTTATTAATAATGCAACAAGATAATGCAAACAATGAGAAAATGATAATGAAGAAACTAGAAATAGTTTTTTTTGTTGCACATAAGTCTTTCAAATATAATGATGTAATAGATTCAAAAATAGTAAATCTTGACATTTGATGTCATTTTCGATTACTTAATGAGTTGAATCAAGAATTCAAATTCTGACTTGACTCAAGATCAATATTGAGTCGAGTTGCAAGATTGATATCGAGTATTCAAGTCAAGTCATGACATTGATATTGAGTACTTGAACGAGTCAGAAAGTAGATATGAAAACTCAACTTAATAATCAGTCTATGTGCGAAGATAATTTATCGAAATTTCTCTTAAATTTATCTTAAATAGTCAGCTTGAGCTCAGAGTTCTTCAACAATAAGATTCGCAGTTCGCATTCTCAGTTTGCATGTGCAATGATAAATTATTGCAAATTTTCAAATCTATCTACACTTTTAAGTAAGTCATGAAAACATTATCACAATCTCGATGCAATGAAGTTAGAACATGAATCTGACAGAATAAATGAGCACTAAAATGCTAATCTACTCATTCTCAGTTGTTACGATTCTAGCTACGCATCTTCGTTGATGACTATGTTGATGACTATGTTGATGACTATTCTGAGAGCTATCGTCGATCGCTCGTCGCTAGAGCATAGACTTGTTTCGAAGTCAACTTTATTCAGAGTTAGCTTATGTTCTTCTGAGTCATATAGATAGTCGACTCTTTTCTTCTAGATACTTTTCTTTCTTAGCATTTATATACTCGTTACCTTACACTCATATGACTCGCTCTATGCTGACTTCTAACATTAGTCAATAATTGAACATAGTAGTGTTAATAACAACAGAATTACACGCTTTCAGAGATTGCATATCTTCAAGTACGCATCATGTCTTTTTCATCTTCACTCTTTTTCTCTTTTATCTCAGAACTTGATTGCATTCATCAATTCATCATGTATTAATCATTATTTCACGTTGTCTTTTAAGTGAATTGTCATGACAAGTAATAAGAACAAGAAGAACTTGAACACTGCAATTAATAGTCAGATGCATAGCATGTATTATAAATTGTTAACACGCAGTTAACTGACTCAATAATCATGTTTAGTTCATTTATCAACGAGATGTCAAAAGAAAAGTTGAGAAAGCAAGTGATAATCTCAACATATCATTGAAAGAATCTGAACTCAGATTTAAAAGATAAGAACGCAAGTTTCTTAACACATTGAACAGCTCAAATGATGATTTATCATCTCAAAAACAGTAATCTGCAGAATGACTGCAGAAGAAGGCAAAATCAATGTTAATATCATCATGTATATTCTCAGCTAATATGATCTCAACATAGTTCACTAAAGTCATTCGATTTTTCAAGAACATCTTGTCAAAGAAAAAGATGCATTAGCGTAAACAGCATTTTCACTCGTCGTTATCAATCTCGTCATTTTCTCAGCTCAATGAGCGAATCTTAAAGTCTCAAAGATTAACAGAATTTTCGTCAAGTTCTTTTGCATTGAGTTCATGATACAACGCAGCACAGATTGATGATTCAGATGACAACTCTAGAAAAATTCTTTGAGCAGAATTCAGATGACGATTGAGAACAGTCTCTGCTACAGCTCATGTCAATGTGTTTAAATACATAGAACTCATTTTACTGACAATAATTATGACGTGTGAAGTAAAGAAGAGCATAATGTCATGATCAGAACTGCAATGAATTTTCTTGACTAATCTCATGCACAATCTCTGAAACAAAGATCATGCACATCAATTAAAACACAAATCATGAACAAACTACTTTGTTGCAAAAAGATTAACAATAAACAAAGCTTGAAAAATAATGTGTAATTCAAATCTTGTCATATCATTAATAGATTGACAGACACAGTTATATGATTTTATTGAACAATATTAAGCATAAATAATGTTTCAGATTCAAGATGTAGTGAAAAATCATTATGTCTTTTACAAGAAAGTCAATACATCAAACTATGTCATCAGATTGTTAGTTAATGATAACTTCATTAACTCTGATATTGAAAAGATAAACATTTTCACAAACGTGATGCATTGACTGACATGTACTTAGTCTGAAAAATGTTGTTTTCTAGCCTCAATGATCATGAAGATCACTGCTGTCTCATTTTTCAATCAAGAAGATTTCAGTCTTGATCAACTATCAAACATGAAAATCATGTTTGCTGAGCTGAAAGATGAAATCATGATACTCATAGCAATCGCGATTCAACATGTCATCAGCGAATGAACAAGTGATTAGAAAAAGATCGAGAAATGAGAAGAAGCTGCAGTAAAGAATATAACATCTCAACTGTCAATATTCTTTTATGCTTTGTCTTTAAAACGATTGAACAATGATTGACTAACATGCAATAGTAACACATAAATGAATGATCAAGAGCTGATGAAAGCAAATTGAGACTTGAAGAAATTTGATATTGAGCATGCTGCATGAACGCGTTGTAAGTCATGTTGAATATCATGAAAATGACGTATTCAACAGCATTTCTGCAACGTATAATCTCAATTGCAATCAGATAAATGATCTACTGACTATTAATGCGTCTTGAAAAATCATTAAAGAATGTTCTTTCTCTTCTCTCACTAATTCAAGATACTTGTCGATGTATTCTGTGAATGAAGTCTCTAGTCTCATAAGAAATTGAACATCGCAGCTTGAAAAGTCAAACAACACAGAAATCGCGACAGAAAAGACAAAAAATACAACAAATCAATTAGAATCAACAAATAATGATGAACATGAAACACTTCAAGAAATATTGAATGATGAACAGAATCAAGATCAGAAGAATGATTCAGATGTGAGCATTCATTTTTCAGTTATAGAAATGAGCAATAACTAATGCAAGATAAATGTCTGAAGAATTCAAAGACACAACTGAAGTCAAATTTAATCAGATTTCGCTCAATGAAATCAGAGATACATATCAATTATGAACATTAAAGATAAAAGATAGTCGAAAGATGAGTTACGCTTGATCATTCAACAACTTTTGCAAGCAGCTGAAGATAAACACTAAGACTCTGTATTATTGAAGAGCAAATGAAAGTAAATGTGTACTGACATTTGAAGATGAGTATCAGGTTTTTCTAAAGAGAGTAGAGAAGAAATTGAATGTCAATGTTGATGTTCAACGAGAAAGTAAGAGTGATTATATAGAACTCAAGTGATAGTAGTAGAATATTTTGTATATGAACAATGAACACAATCATGAGTTGCTTTAATGCTTTTAGTTCTATTGATTGCGAGTAATTTATACAACGTGCTTGCAAGAATGAAGAATTGTACAAGACATTATGAAATACACAAGCTTGTCTTCAAGAAACTAAAACTTTTGAGCAGTGCATGACATGATGTTTCAATGCAACAACGAGATAAATCTGAGTAAAATATCTCAATTTATTTATCATGAAATAATAATGTGATAAGTATTTATCAAGAAATGTGCACAGATTACAAATTTTACATACTGATAATAATGAGCGCTGAATATGAACACTGATCAGATGATACATATTGCACATTGTATTATTTGAGCATAAAAAGCAAATGACTGTCATCAAGAGTTACAAGTAATTGTAGCTAGCTATTAGTTGTTGATGAGTGACTATTAAAGCTTGTGAGCTAAAAGCTCAACTAAACAGATATTTTTGACTGATGCTAGCTTGATAAGCTTGTAATCAGTTTTAGCTGATTTCATCAAATGATCAAAGTTGTCACATGCTTGAATGTACTTTGCTCAATCATCAATGATTCAACAGCTTCTTCTCATTTGTCACATGCTCTTGATGATCTTCATACACTTTTTCGTTCATTCTGCTTTGATCATTTCATGTGATCTCATGTTAGAAGTCAGCATAGAGCGAGTCATATAAGTGTAATGTAATGAGTATATAAATGCTAAGAAAGAAAAGTATCTAGAAGAGAAGTATCGACTATTTATATGACTCAGAAGAACATAAGCTAACTCTGAATAAAATTGACTTCGAAACAAGTTTATGCTTTAGCGACAAGCGATCGATGATAGCTCTCAGAATAGTCATCAACATAGTCATCAACATAGCTATCAACATAGCTATCAACGAAGATGCGTAGCTAGAATCGTAACATTATCTCTCTTCTTCAATGATTCATGTTTGCATGAATGTATTTTCTTAGTCTTGTGTAGAATCAAAATGTCTATTGTAGCAGACTTACTATGCAAGGTAGAAGTGTCATTGAAGCAGACTCATTAGTTGCATGTGAACGAGTCGACAAATCAATTCACTGATAGATAGAGTGATGTGAGTAGATAGATCATTGCATTGACGAAAGATGTCATTGAAGCAGACTCACTGATGATTTTGATGTAGAAACAAGCTCATAAATTTGCTTGTTATCGAAGATATTATCGTGTCATTGAAGCAGACTCACTAGTTGCATGTGAACGAGTTGACAGATCGATTCACTAATGAGTAGAACAATGAGAAAGTAGATCATTGCATTAACGACGTCATTGTAGCAGACTCACTATGAGATTTGCTTCTGAGATAGAGACTTCGACGCAGTTCTAGACTGATCTCATGCAATTGCTCTTGAGATAAAGACTTTGACGCAGTTTTATGACTAATCTCATTATTCAACAAATTCGAAGAATTTCTTGCGAATCTGAATGAACGATGCTTTCGCTGATCTTCTGATCTAGTCAAAAAGAGTTTCAATCTTTTGTTTATACTCGCTGATCAGCTCACGAGTTTGATCTTTTATTTATTCTCGCTGATCAGCTCATGAGAAAAGAAGAGTGAGTGCTGTCACATGATTGCAAGTCGACTAGATCAAAGTTGATAGTCGAATCAAACAGAAGCAACTCAATGCAGATTATTTCTCTTCGTCTGTAATGAAAAAGCATTTATATAATGTTAAAGATCAGCATAAAGCGAGTCATATGAGTGTAATGTAACAAGTATATAAATGTTAAGAAAGAAAAGTATCTAGAAGAAAAGAGTCGACTATTTATATGACTCAGAAGAACATAAGCTAACTCTGAATAAAGTTGACTTTGAAACAAGTCTATGCTCTAGCGATGAGCAATCAACGATAGTTCTCAGAATAGTCATCAACATAATCATCAACATAGCTATCAACATAGCTATCAACGAAGATGCGTAGCTAGAATCATAACATCTCGCTCAAAGAATGAAAATCTTGATGATCTTCTTCAATGCATTTAGCAATTGCTTGATGTACTCATTTATACATTAACATTTCATCTCATGATTCAACAATGATTTCAACATTTGTTCTTTTAAAATATTAATGAATTTCTCTTCATTCATTGTTTTTCAGTTGCAACGCGATTTTCATGTTGACTTTTTGCAAACTTTGAAATCTATAATTGTCTGTATTGACAGATGATCTGAAAAGTTTTTCATTTCTTTGTCAATTTCACATCATATTAATTGATTTATAATATCATTTGTTGTGAAAATCAAATCTATTGTCATTTAAGATTCTTGATAATCTCTTGTAATTGTATCTTGAAATAATGTTAGTGATGCATCAATGTTTATGATTATTTTAATTAACTCATTTGACAATAAATGTTGTCTTGAATAGAATAATTCTTCTCATGTGAAGTGATGCAAATTGAAGTTTTTTACAAGAATGCTTTCTTTTGACATATGTAGCATCTTTTCAATGTCTGAAAGATTTTCTTTTTCATGAATAACTTCATGATTTCTGAGTGATGAATTGTATGCTTCATGAATGTGTATAACTTTCTGAATCATCTGTGCATCATTTATTAATGTTTATAACATAATTGTGTTTACATCTTTGAAGTATTATGTTGAGTATCAGATGTTGCTGTCGATTTTCTTGTTTATGTAGAAACAGATTCTATCTTCATTATTCTTCAGTGTGAAGTCAATAATTGCTAAGCAGTATGCTCTGAAAATGTCATCAAATCATCAAAGTTCTTAAAGAATCAGAATGTCATAGTTTTTTATCTTTTTCTCATATAGTAGCATTATCATCATCTTGTTTCTGAACTTGTGAACGTTGTACTATAGTATTCAAAACTTCTTTTGCTGAAACATTAAAGTTTACATTTCAAACTGTTTAATGTTCTTTTGAGTGTTTACAAAGCACTTACTTCACTTGTAAGATTCTCAACAGAAGATGACATTGACAATGACATGATTGACATTGACTTCAATTCATTTAATCTTGACTTTTTGATCAAGTGATTCAGTATAGTGTTTTCTGATGTGATGATTACGCTGAGCAGATGACTTTCATTCATTGAGCATCTCTGCTTTTTCTTCAAGTTGTTGTTCATTAATGATTTTAAACTGATAAATGTTTTTGTGAATGTCTTTGATATCGCTGTCTTGAGTTCTTTTTGCTCTTGTATAACATGATATAAAGATCTGTGCTTTGTGATTCTTTTTATTCTTTCTTTTTCAGCTTATCATTTATGACATTGAGAATCAAAGACTTTGTATGTGTCACAATTCTAGCCTTGTCAGACTCAGTCTTCTAGTCTTGTCAGATTTATTCTCGCTTCGTCATCTTGACTAGTTTCTATTGAGTTTAGCGTCGGCTGAGAAACACACATATGTAGTCAGCTTCTTTTCTGTAGCTATCTTTCTTTCTTAGCATTTATCTTCTAGTTAAATGACATCTCTATCTGACTCGCTCTAAACAGATCTCTAACATTAGATAAATGCTCATCAACTACTCTGCTATCAACGTGTAAACGATACGAAATAACCTACTTCGTTTATTCAGAAAATTCGCAAGAAATTCTTTGAATTTGCATCATCATTTTAGATCGCAAGAAATTCTTCAATTCTACATTCATTTTCATCATTCTATTCGCAAGAAATTCTTCGAATATATACAATCAGCTATTACCAGAAAATTCACAAAAGCTTCTTTGAATTTGCATCAAATCAAAACATCAATCTCTCATTTATCTTTATCTCAACAACTTTTATCTACTATCATCATGACATGCAACGTCAAGTCAGTTGAACCTTGAACAGCTCATCTGCTTAGAAGCATTGTCAATAAAAGAGTCTCACTTCTACTCATCAATGTCTCAGTCAAGGCTGAAAAAGCTACAACATCATGAAACATAAAGAACAAGAAACAATTGTGTCAATGAGTTGCAAATCAGCTCAATCAGATTATTGATATGCTGAACGAGCTTTGAAGTCAGCGAGATCTGACTCTACAGCTCAATGAGCACTGAATTCTTGTACAAGATGATCACAAAAAGAGAGCGAAATAACTAGAAGTCGCTTTTGAAAAGAACGATGAGCTAGAAGAAAAGATCAATCAGCTACAAAGTGAGCGATTGAACTTCAAAGTGAAACAACGTCAAGCTGATTGATCTATGTCTCGTCAAGAGACTCAGTCAGTTGAGCATCGAGTTAATCAGAAAGAGACTTCATCGACTTCTGAAGTTGATCAACGCTCTCGAAGCTTACGAGAGTCATTCACTCTATTCAATAACGAAAATGATCATCACAAGTCAATCAAATTTTCGAATTCATCTATCTTCATCGACACAGATGAATCTACTTGAAAGAGCTGAATCATCAAGATATCTGACAAGCTTGACATCAATGCGAATCATTACTCTATTGAAAAGCTTCATATCGTCTATGTGACATTCAGACTAGATGACGATGCTGATGAGCAAATCTATGCAAAGCGTTGCATCGATGCTCTCTCACTCTATCTATCACTGACAAAACTTCTGAAACATTTAAACGAAATATATGATGATCAGAATAGAAATCAAAAGTGTCGTTGCAAATACAATGCATTAAAGCAGAGCAATAAGTCGTTCAGCTTCTTCTACTTCAAATTCACAAAGATATTCAGCTTTCTTGACTACGACGATTGAACTCTGATGAACGATCTACAGAATAAAATCAACAATCATCTTCAGAACGTGTTGTCAGTTTGCCTCATAGAGTTTAGCTCACTTGATAAGCTCAAGACTTTTCTTCAGAGAGTGAATAATAAACAACGAGTCAATTATCAGCTACGTGACGAGCAATGAATAGTCAAATCGATAGCAGCTTCGAAAAAACGTTTTGTTTCTTCGTCAACATCAGCATCAGTCTTGACTACTAACTATGTTCGACTCGCTACTTTTTTCACCCTCAAACCTGAATGATCAAGAATGTTAATCATCTGCTTCAACTGCAAAGTATCGAATCATCTTTCAAAGAACTGCTCTCAGCTGAAGACTAGTACTTCGACATTTCATGCATTCATCTCTCGTCTCAATGAGATCATCATGTCGAAAGAAGAGAAGAAATTATTTACAGAGAAATCGAAGAATGAGGCAAAAAACTAGTGACTTTCATCAAAGACG
>JAABUK010004729.1_pt1 | contig 21886 bp, 21 predicted proteins | sample 5559141 | NCBI WGS metagenome assembly JAABUK01 (sample SAMN10711869, study PRJNA513367) | rock metagenome | isolation source: Antarctica rocks | place: Antarctica: Victoria Land, Pudding Butte nord | collected 2016-01-03
AGAAGCCTGCGTTGTTCGTCTACCATGGCTCAGCAAGACCCTCACGAGACCGCCGAGCTAGTGAAAGCCCTGGAGTCGGCCAAAGGCAACAAAGGAGGTCGGGGCAAGAGAGGCGGCTTTGCATGCAGAAAGTCAAGCTTCCACATCGCTGGCTCAGATGACATCGCTGTAGACTCATGGCGATTTCAGGACTGGGACTACAAGCGAGATGACCTACCAACATATGCGCGAGGACTGTTTACAACGAAGACCAAGAACAACAGGCCCGAGATTGTGATCAGAGGTTATGACAAGTTCTTTAATGTCGATGAAGTAAATGAGACTCAGTGGCGAAACGTGGAAACAAGGACCATCGGTCCCTACGAACTCAGTGTCAAGGAGAATGGATGCATCATCTTCATGTCTGGTCTTGAAGACGGTACTCTTCTAGTTTGCAGCAAGCATTCTACTGGAGTGAGAAGTGATGTGAGCCTCAGTCATGCTCAGGCAGGCGAGAGATGGGTCGAGAAGCATCTAGTCAGTGTTGGGAAAACCACAAAGGACCTCGCACGAGAGCTTCGAAGGATAAACGTAACTGCTGTGGCTGAGTTGTGCGATGACAATTTCGAGGAGCATGTTCTCCAGTATCCCCCAGAGATGGCTGGATTGTATCTCCACGGTATCAACTTCAATCTGCCAGAGTTTGCGACCCTGTCAGGTCCTGAAGTTCACGACTTTGCGGATACCTGGGGCTTCAAGAAGGCGCAATATGTCATCATTCAGACTATTGACGAAGTCAAAACCTTTCTCGAAAAATGTGCACAGACAGGCTCGTGGGAAGGTCGAGACACCGAAGGCTTTGTGATCCGATGCAAGATCAGGGAGAAGGATCGACAGCCTTATCGAGATTGGTTCTTCAAGTACAAATTTGAAGAACCATATTTGATGTACCGTCAGTGGAGAGAAACAACAAAGGCGGTCATCATGGGCAAGCCCCCGAAGTACAAGAAGCACAAGGAGATCACAGAACAATACCTCCGTTATGCACGAAGACAACTGGCCAAGAATCCTAAACTTGGAAAGGAGTACAATCAGAATCATGGTATCATTGCTATGAGAGATGGCTTCTTGGCAGAGATCGGGCAGGAAGGATCGGACATCATTGCTCAGGAGAGAATTGAGGAGGGTGGAGAGGCCGATGGCGAGGTAAGGTCGAATGTTGTTTTGGTGCCAGTGGCAAGTATCGGCTGCGGCAAGACTACCATTGCCCGAGCGCTGGTCAAGTTGTTCGATTTTGGACACGTCCAAAACGACGATATAGAGGGTCAGAAAGGCCGTCCAAGAAAGTTTGCTCTTGCCATCACCAACGCATTGGCTACACACAAGGCCGTCATAGCTGATCGTAACAATCACCAGCGACGGGAGCGCAAGCAGATCTTCGAGGACGTGAGCAATGTTATTCGGGACGCTCAATTCGTCGCGCTGCATTACGTACATGATCCGAAAGATCGCTTGCTATCAGACATTCGCAAAATCACCCGTAAACGCGTGCTTGACCGCGGAGATAATCATCAAACCATCCATGCTGACACAAAAGGACATGAGGAGATCGCCGGCATCATGGAAGGTTTCATACAACGCTTCGAGGGGGTGGACACTCACAACGAGCCCGATTCGAATTTTGATGAAGTGATCGATCTTGATGTGACTGCTACATCCCTGGAAAACCTTGAGACCGTCATCACCCATCTTTACAATGCTTACCCCAAGCTTCTCGGCGAGAAGATGCCCTCCCAACATGACGTGGAAGATGCCATTGCTTGGGCTATGGAGAATACTGTCACGTTGAAGCACGACCTGAGCTTTATGGGGTCTAATAGAAAGAAGAGGCATCCTAACTCGGGGAATCAGGACGACAGACCTGCCGATCAAGAACTTACCACAGATCAGGTCCTGAAAAGAGTAGAATACTTTAGTATTGCCGCCTCCACGACAGTGATCAACTCCACCTTGGCATTCATTTTCAGCAACGCGAACGCCGAAGAAGCTCAGATGTACAACCAATTGAAGCAGTCACGCCGCCTCCAGTCTGAGTTTCATGTCACTCTTATCCACCGAGCTTCCTCAAGTGCGGCGCCTGGCATTTGGTCCAAGTACCTTGACCAGTACGGTCAAGCTCTCACCACGGTCAAGAAAGAGAACAAGCAGACGGAGCTAAAGTTGGGAGCAGCTCGCATCCGACTGGAGCGGCTAGTGTGGGACAACAGAGTGATGGCATTCGTGGTCCGTATCTTGCCAGCCAAACTCCCAGCAGGGATGGATGGAGATGCTAGCTGGCCTTCTGCGAATGCTACGCCACACATTACTGTGGGCACCGCAAGCTCAGACATCAAACCGAAGGAAAGTAATGAATTGCTCGGGCGATGGCTTGAGGGAGATGAAAGCCAAGGCAAGATCTGGGAGAAGGAAATACCGGAGATGAAGATCTTGGAGGGGACAGTTCGAGCTATGATGCAAAAGAGATGACGGAGGAACATGGTTAAGACGGTGCATCACAGGAACAGTTATGAACAGGCCAGAGTTTTCAAAGCATGGCGTTGGGAGAGCTACATGGCATGAAATGACATGATAAGTAAATGCTGCTTACTATGATGGCTAGATCCCTTCGGTATCCACCCGTCGCTGACCAAGCTCGGTGCCAATATCCCATGGCTGGGGCGAAGTTCGAATGCTGAAGTAGCCGCAAGTACCACGAAGAAGGATGATGAATTCTTAGTCCAGGAACACAAGCATGCAAAACACGGGAATTATCATTGTTACTTGGTGTGAAAGGCATAAGTGTGTGGAGTGAGCAGTAGGCGGACTCAGCGCGTGCTGGTTGCTGCATAGCAACGGGATAAACAAAGGGCTGAGTGGTGGACTTCTTCGGGACAGCTGCTGCGCACCCATGCTGCCACCGCCAATCCACCTCTCTCCTTTCACCCTTACCTCAGCATCCTAGACTGCTCCTCTTACCTTGCACTGTGTATTCGAGTCAGCATCGTTTCTGGATAGTCCTGCTTCCGATCTCAATATCGACAGATCCAGGGCCATTTGCACATTGCGCGCGGGGCACGAAACGTGAACGAGCTTGACGCCCATCGCGCTGTTAGTGTGCAAACAAGCTTGGCAGCCCCCCCCCCGTACCTCACACGGACTGACCTTTCTCTCGCTCCACCAGCTACAACGCCAACCCAGTCCCAAGGTCAATCCTCTCACACCTTGACCCGTCTCTTCACCTCTTCCTGCAATCATACGAGACAGACAGTACAGCTTCAGCCTTTCTTGCAGAATATTAGACACAGTCTGGTCTGCAGCACACGCTTCAGACTCGACCAATCCTCACGCGGCTGTACCACCACCTCCCAAAGCCCGTGTCAACAACTCTTGATGTGGAAGGCCACTTGGTCCCAATAACATCCGAATACCTCTTCCTGCTCTTGCATCGCGATACTGGTCCTTCCGGCTGCCAGCAGCTTCTTGACGCGCTCCAACCTCGTGCGTCATTCTCAGTATTCCAAGAATTCTCCATGCGTCCAATGCTAATTTGGGTCAGGAACGCAGACATCTTCAGACATCTTGGCCACAACACTTCGTCTCCGCACTTCAGCCATTTCGATCTGAGATCTCTCACAGTATCGTCGTGGTCTCACTAGCATACAATGCCACCGGTCAGTTAACATGACAACGAGACGGCTTCTGGAAGTCAAGACTCGCCAACATTCAGTGATAGAGACTGACAAATGCGTATAGGCACGTTCGAGACCACGCGTTGCGGCCACCAACGAGAATGACGAGAATCAAGGACGAGTAACGCGTGCCAAAGCAGCTGCTCTTACTGATTATGACCTCGCAAAGAAACCTCTTCAGACCAAGAAATCCACAACAAACGCCCTCAACGGCAATGCAGCTCAACGGAGACGTGCTGCACTGGGAGATGTCACAAATGCAGCCAAAGGCGCGGAACCCTCGTTAGGTGATGGGAAGAAGGTAGTCAATGGCAAGCTTGGTCTCGCATCCAAAGCAGCACCGGCAGGTATACAGAAACTTAGTCGGACAAACTCCTCAAGATCAGCGCTAGGCCTGAAGGACAACAATGCCAAACCAAAACCAGCAACATCAGAATTGAAGAGGCAAGCAAGTGGGTCAGGCGTCCTCGGCAACATACAGAAGAAGCGTGCACAGAGTGCAACCTCGGCCATTCAATCGAGTAAAGAAGCCACACCGAACGTTGAAGAGCCTCCTCGAAAAAAGTCCTGCTCCGAGTCAGAGATCAAGAGCAGCAAGGCAGAAGCACAGATATTGGAAGACGTGACGACGACCGTCCAGGCGTTCCAAGAAACTGTCAACGACCTCGACGCGGAAGACGTCGACGACCCTTTGATGGTGGCGGAGTATGTGCAGGAGATCTTTGAGTACTACAAGCAGCTGGAAGAGACCACGATGCCAAATCCTGAATACATGGACCATCAAGACGACCTTGACTGGTCCATGAGAGGCGTGCTGGTCGACTGGCTCATCGAAGTGCATACTCGCTTCCGTCTTCTACCCGAGACTCTCTTTCTTGCTGTCAACATCGTTGATCGCTTTCTCTCCAGCAAAGTCGTTCCGCTTGACAAGTTCCAGTTGGTTGGCGTCACTGCCATGTTTATCGCTTCAAAGTACGAAGAAGTTCTGTCACCACATATCGGCAACTTTGTTCACGTTGCGGACAATGGTTTTACTGTCGACGAAGTCCTCGCTGCCGAGCGATATACCTTGACGGCGATCAAGTACGATCTCAGCTACCCAAATCCAATGAACTTCCTGAGGAGAATATCAAAGGCCGACAATTATGACATCCAAACAAGAACGATCGGCAAGTATTTGATGGAGATCAGCCTGCTTGATCATCGCTTCTTGTCATATCGGCAAAGCCATGTTGCTGCCGCCGCCATGTACTTGTCGCGTCTTATCCTCCAACGAGGTTCATGGGTAAGTCATCAATCTCCTGGGAGAGGAACATTGACTGACTAAGATTTAGGACGCAACTCTTGCCCATTATTCTGGTTATACGGAAGACGAGATCCAACCTATCTTTGAGCTGATGCTTGACTATCTTCATCGTCCGGTTGTACATGAAGCATTCTTCAAGAAGTATGCAAGCAAAAAGTTTCTGAAAGGTATGTCAAACTGGGTCCTGTAGCACATGACAGAAGTCTAACGTATATCGACAGCATCGATATTGACCCGGAAGTGGGCCAAAGACTTTCATGCCATGCAGAGCAATGACGCTGACGCTGTGGTTCACGATGTCAAGCCCGTACAAAAGAGGGTCGACAAATGATCGTTTACGTCGCGAATGCCACCAATTCACTGCCACTTATTGAGAAGCCGACACAATAGCAACCCTCCGAACAGCATCCCAAGCTCAACAACCCAACGCGGACCTTCCTCTAGAAACCCCTTCGGTTCTCGAACCCCATCCCAATTACGATCATCCATGCCTGCATAGATTAGGAAATACATTGTTATCAGCACTCATCCCACCAATGTCCGGAGTTTCGAACCTTTTCGATATTGTCACTGTTTTCTGTATGAGAAGCTTGCAGTGGGGATGGCAACATACACCATGGCGCAGGTTTTAATGGAAAGATGGATATGAGTTTTCCTGTCTGCGGTGCTTGGCGCTGTTCTCGCAAGCTTTGATGATTGCTTTGCCGAGGAAAAATCGAACGAAACCTTTGTGTCGTCAACAAAAGGACTTTGCTACCATGGCTGTCTGTGACTTGGATTGTGTCCATAGTACTTACTGTTCTTCTCAATCGAAATTCGAGTCCAAGGCTTTGTGGTGTGATGCGTGAGAAACGAACAAATGACTTGTTATATATGGCATTTTCATCCCACCCTGCCGTCCTGGGTTGCTGCCCTTTCCCCACCAGTATGTATGAGTATCCGTCCACCACTTCCTCTATGCCCTGCCGTCACCCCCTCCTCTCCTTGCGCGTTGCAGTGGAGCTTTTACTTCCATACGGATGCTGCCTACCTCGTGATCTGATTGCATGCACAATAAAACTTCCTCTGATGAGGACGGCAAAGCCGATCTGCCAAGCAGCTTGCTTGCTTGCTTGCTTGCTTTCGATGTATTCAATACTTGCCAAATCAGTGGCCCGAAGAATGGCATACCCTGGTTGCTATCCCATCCATCATCGACGTTTTTCCTTCGCTATCCCACTGCTCTCTCTCTCTCTCTCTCTCTCTCTCCACCGCAGTACAGACACAAAAATTCCAACGAGGTCGAATTTTCTTTCGTCGCCCCGCACTTTCCACACCACAGGTCTGGGTAACTTGGCACGTTTTATCATGTTCCTGTTCGGCTAGCAGGTTTCTCGGTGGAGGCGTATTCGTTATGAAGCGGGCTGTTTTGGGGACCGGTTATGTATGTGCCTTATCTGTCGATGCGGGCCATCTATTATTGCTCTCCCTTTCTTTCATAACTTTCCTTTCCCTTTCCCTTTCCCTTTCGTTCTGGCAGATGGCGATCTTGCATCCTCACTCGCTGTGTGCCTTGTTGTCCTGTCCTCGACTCCGACGCTGGTGTCCTCTGCGTTTGCTGCCTGCGACCGTAGGCCTCTCCTGGTTGTATCGCTATGGTCTCTCTGTTCGGATTCCTGCTTGCTGATGTCTTTCGGTTGCTGGGTAGGTAGACCTTGGTGGGGCTGGGGCTGGGGCTGGGGCTGGGCTCTTGAACGGATAGTGGTGGTGGTGGTGGTGGAGCTGGTAGCGACAAGCGGGGTTGGAACGTCTTTCGTGGGGGAAGCGGTAGTTGTTCCCGTGGGGTTGGCGGTGCCGGTGTTCCTGCTGTCGTGGGAGCTGGAACTGACGTAGGGAATATTGGCTTTACGTCGCGGCTCCCGAGTGCCGGTGGAGGTCGGTTGGCTGAAGAGGTTGTTGTTGTTGTTTTTTCTGTTTTTGTTTTTGTTCTTCTTGCCGCCAACATTGCCTTCCTCCTCATCGTCGTGGTTAACTTTCCTGCCATAACTATTCTGGACTTCACCCCTAGAGAATTCACACGCGATCTCATGACGCATGCGTTGGACCAGCTGCTTGGTTCCAGGGTCGTCTTCATCGAGATCGGTGCGGTGGCCGCGGCCGAACATGGTCCAGGAGGCGTGAAATTTGGAGTCCATCTGCGGAAGACGGGCGGGAGCGGGATTGCCTTTTTTGTTGAAGCGGGGGTGGACGTCGGCGGGCCGGGGGACGATGTGGTGGTGGATGTGGGGGACTACTTGGGCGGCTAGGGGACCTGGGGAGGGAATTCAGTAGATAGTATAAGAGGGGTAGACGGAGAATACGAGAGAGGATAGGGGTGGGTGGTTTATAAGAAGTGAGGTGTACCGTTGTTCTGCACTATGTTGTAGTCTGCAGATTCGACCTCCAATTTTTCCGAGTCGTATGGAATGTCAAACACTGCACGTATTACTGCACGACTAATGAGAGGGAGATGACGTCCTAACTGGATGGGAAGATTCGTCAGCAAAACGTGCCTTGCTGGTGCTGGACGTAGGGGAGAAAAGGAGGATTCCTTAGCTTCAAGGAAGAGCCAAGTATAAAATGAAAGAGGGTGTTTGGAAAGCCGAGAAGAGGATAGAAGCAGATACGAAGAGACGCTGTATTCATTAATTTTGCAATTGGACAGCCTGACAAGCATGTACCAGAAACCCATCGCACGAGTAGAGAATGATACATGCTCGACTTTCTTGACCCGCAGCGATTGAAATCTTCAGTGGAAGCAAAACAGCAACAGACACAACTAACCTCAGCGCCGTCCGCCGCCCCAAGATCTCCCATCTTAACCCTATGTCTCCTCGGAATGACAAGCGTATGTCCCCACGTCAAGGGTTGGATGTCCAAAAACGCCAAGACAGATTCACCAGAATAGATGATCTGGGACGGCGGATTTGTCTTTCTTGCATCCAGTATCTGCGCAATCCTCTTGGGGTCGCCCAAATGGTCAACCGGGGGAAATGAGCGTGAGATGGCACAAAACGGGCAACGGCCCTTGTGTTCGACCGTTTCGCCAGCGTCATCTGTGTCTGGTCGTGCAGTTGCCGGAGCTTTGCCGTGTCTTGTCATATTTGAGTAGGTTGGGATAAGGGAAGGAGACTCATGTTCCTCAGACGGAGGAGGTGATTGAGATCTCATCTTGAAAAGTGAAAGGTTGTTGATTTATATACATGTGAGAGGCATTCCAGTTCTCGATTGCATTGCGCAGGGAAACGAGGGATTCATGGCTTGGCAGCGAATATGTGGCTTTTCTTCACAAGGTTGGTCTTAATCCACAGAGCATCTTTCAGGGACCAGCCGGAAGGTCGAATTGCTCAGCAGGAATCTCCAAACCTAATGATTTCCCGCTGTGATACCAAATCAAGGAAGGGAACTTGAACTGTTCTCTCCATCTGCGGTTTAGTTCTAGGGAGAGTGCCAAGGCCGAGGTTAATCCGGATTATATAATCGTGTACGCTCCTTGCCAAGTATCCTATTGAGGCGCTTCCAGCTAACAGAGCTCTCGATATACGATATAACGGACTCCTTGAGGACCGGTAGAGACCAATTGTAACCAGACCGGCCATGATGATGGAATGTTTTCAACAGGCTTTAAGACGCATCTGAACAGATTCCACAACAAAACAACTACTTTGCCCAACAACTTCCGCAACGCATAAGAAAAGAGGACAATTTCTCACATCAACCCTGATGACTGACAGCAATCTTCAATCACCTCCACTGCCCAGCAGAAAGACCTAAATTTCCGGTTTCGTCATCCGCCCGTACGAGTATCACGGCCATGGATTATCTCATCCGCCTCGTGCAACTGCACCAAGACTTCCGCCTCGCCGAAATCAGATCCCTCGCCTCTCTCTTCTCCATCAAAACAGAAATAATCTCCTACTCCACCGACTCCCCCTTTCTAATCCTCCGCATCATCTCCTATCCGACATCAAGGTTCTCTTCGCCAAATTCCGCCGCCAAAGCGCTGATATCTCGCTCCGTTCTCTCCTGGGGCATCTACGAGCTATGGGGCATGACCACCGACGAAGACGCTGATGCGACATATGCCATTCTCCACGGTGATGTGAAGACTAGGACGACGCCGGAGATGTGGTTACAGTACAAGGATTGTAGCTTCAAGTTCTCCATGGATGCATATTGTGGAAAGCGGTCACCGGCCGAGCAAACGGAGATCATCAATGGCTTCCGCTACCTCGGATTTGAGGGACCCATCCGAATGCAAAACCCAGATTTTGAATTCAGTATCTTCGAAGAATGGAGTTTGAGCGGGAGTCCTTCACACCAACGCAGACCACCCTCGCAAGACGCTACTTTACAGTCCACCTCCCAAACACCGCCAAACGACTTCTCCCCTTCCAATCCTACTACGTGTCCCACGGTCCCATCCCGCAGGCCCCACCGCCTCCTCTTCGGCCTCCTCCTCTCCCCCTCCCCCCGACACACCCTAACCCTCAAACACGACCTAAAACGCCGCCCCTACATCTTCACCACCTCCATGGACGCCACCCTCGCCCTCGTCAGCGCTAACCTCGCCCACGCCGGCCTTGGACGCATCATTTACGACCCTTTTGTAGGTACTGGAGGTTTCCTGGTTGCGGCGGCGGAGTTCGGGGCTTGCGTTTGGGGAAGTGATATTGATGGGAGGAGCTTTCGGGGGACGAGAAAGGGAGGCGGAGGGAAGGGGCCCAGCAGTGGGGAAACGAGAGAGAAGAGGGGTATTTGGAAGAATTTTGAGGAGTATGGACTGGAGGGCTTGTTCGGGGATTGCTTTATTGGAGATTTGATTCATACACCTTTGCGAAGGGATGGTGCAGGGTGGCTCGACGGAATCATCTGTGATCCACCGTATGGCGTGAGGGAAGGCCTGAAGGTTCTTGGGAATAGGGAACCTAGACCGGATAAGGCTCCATATATGATTGGTGGTGTGCCGGCGCATACTTTGCCTGGCTATGTAGCACCGAAGAAGCCGTATTCGTTCAAGCGGATGTTAGAAGATATTCTGGCTTTTGCGGTGGATACGCTGGTAGTGGATGGGAGGTTGGCGTTTTGGATGCCAAGCGCCAATGAGGATGATGAGGTGCTGGCGATTCCGAGCCATGCCGAGTTGGAATTGGTCGAGTGTTGTGTGCAGCGGTTTCATAAGTGGAGTCGGAGGCTGTTGGTGTATCGAAGGAGGAGGGCAGGGGAAGGAGGCGCAGTCAATGGATTTGGCAGAACTGATCAACGGATTGAGGAGGTTGGAAAGGGAAAGACTGCGTCGGATCTGAATCCGTTCAGGAGGAAGTATTTCCGAGGATTCCAAACATGATTTCCATACCCGCAAGAGCACCAGCGCCGTGAAAAACGAGCGGAGAAAAACGAATACCTGCCTGACAACCAGACCGCAACGCTACGTTGATATGTCTTCGGGTCAAGAATTACACCGCACAGAAGCTAAGATCTATCCCATCTGCTCCGTACCGAGGGAAGGCTCCCATTGACGAAAGTCTTCACAACACCTCGAACAGCTATTGCTCGTAATCCTGCCACCGAGGCCACATGATTGCTCCGTGGTGAAGCATGGTTTGACACGGCTACTGGACAGCAGTAATCACTTGAAGTCAAACTCATCATTTTGATTCAGTCTCCTCGTCTTTCAATTTCACTTTCACTGCCAGCTTCTCTCGCCGAATTTCATGACGATGCGGTGGTCCTGAACCCCATCGCTCAACTTTAATGACAGTGTCCTTGGGAAGCATTTCATGTTGCAGATGCCAACCACATCCCTTGGCCAGAATGTCTGCGACGACGTCACATTCTCCAAGAAGTTGAATATCGAAGTCAATAGGCTTGGATTTCCCCAGGAACATTTCGTTCTTGCCGATGTAGATCTGCGGCACCTCGGGAGGTATGCGATTTGGCATGGTGTTGACCGGCTCCACCGGAAGGGAAGTTCCCATAACAATCATAAGGTCGACTCTGGCGCAATCCCGCTTGAAGCGTTTCAGATATGGTCTGGGTGGCTCGCCCATGAACACAATATCGGGTCTCATGATTCCGGCGGGCTCCGGGGGGGAATCAATGCTGCTTCTTTGGGTCTTCCGACGTACCGACCTACCGTTTTGTGCTCTCATGGCTATCATTTGCTCGATCCGAGCTTGACGCTCTTTTGCGCACTCAGCACAACTTGGTATCTCGCCCTGGCGTATCGCGGGAAAGATTTCCTCGCCTTTGACGCGATGTCCACAGTTTATACACGTTGCTGTTTCGAAAGAGCCATGGAGCTGTACCAACCTATCCCTTCTGACGCCGGCCGTCAGGTCAATACCGTCGACGTTTTGGGTATACAGTGTAAGGAGCTTGCCCTTGTCCTGTAGTAGGCGGAGAAAAGCATGGGCCGGCGTAAACCTACCATCTGTTGGGGGTAGGATCATCGAAGCAACCGAGAAGAAGGTTTGCGGGTCGTGTTCAAAGGTGTCTCGGCTGAAAACGGCTTCTGGCTCGTCAAAGCCCTTTTCTTTTAGTCTGGAGTAGAGCCCATCACGAGATCGAAAGTCGGGTATGTTCAGCGCAGTCGAGATTCCGGCACCCGTGAGAACCACTATGTTTTTGGCGTTTCGAAGGAGGGAAATCGCATCGCCGACGGAGTTATACGTGCGAAGCTTGATCCGATTGCCCATGTCAAATGGGATGGCTTTCTTCAACCTGTTCAGCAATGCGCTATCTCAAGGATCCGATGGAACAATGGGCGGAAGACCGCCAAACGCCGTACACAGCGTGTGCAGCGAATCCTGACGCTGAACCACAGACACCTGCAAGAATCGCTCCAGCCCAATCTCGCGCGCGTGATACCAAACAGCCAGGGCCTCGTCGTATGTACAGACCTCCTTCACTCCCTCCTGAAGCTGAGCGTGTGAGCGGTCACCGTCATGATATGTGTCGAAGGTCTTCGAGGGAAGGTTTGTGTCACAGAGCGACTCGGGCTTTGGGGCTTTGGCGACAAGCTTATTGCTCCGATGGCAATACTGTTTCACTGGAATCTCGATGCTCGACGGCTGGCCACCTCCTGTCCCACGTGACCCTGCGCCGCTTTTGGTCAGCCCTGGTCAGCCCGGCTCAGGCCCGGCTCAACTTCGGCTCCCGTCCTGCTCACCCAAAATGAGGCCAGAGGTACCAGAAATGTGACCACTGCATATCCATGACTTATACTAGCCAAAACTCCCCCCAGGCCTTTGCCTTGTCCGCCAGTCTACCAGTAAAACCCCTATTCTCCTTGTGTGCATTTGCCCAACACTGCGTGTCCTGCTGGCTTGCGAAAGTTCCTGCAAACTGAGCCTGTGTGCCTCCCACCTTCCCAATGGGTATCTCTCTCCCTTCCCATCTGGTCTCTCTTCTCATCCCCATAGATTCAAATATACTCTGATCGCATGGCCTCATCTCCCCCGCAAGACCTCCTTTACACCCTCTGGCTAGGCATTTGTTAGAATTTCTTCTCCCCTTCCAAACTCAGCTATAGATTATCGGGAACATTCAGAAACTATCCACCATGAGCACCAAGCGGAGAAAGGGACATTGGAGGGGAATGGATCCAGACGAGCAGATGCAGGCCGCCCTAAAGGATGGGCTCTCCGAGAATAGGTCCGGGATCGACAGCAACCCCGTTCACAGAGAACTTGCTCCAAGCAGTAAACCGCGGGACGCCGCGATGATGGAAGTTTAGAAAGCGTGCGTTGTTATTATTACAAAGGCGAGCTTAGAAAAGTCGCGTTGACACGTCTTAGGTACGAGAGGAAATATCCGGGCTCGGACCTACGCAACATGGAAGATAGAAAGCATTTCGCTGAGGCTGTCGGACGTCCAACCCCCGGCAGGCTAGATAAAGTGAAGAAAAGGGCATCCATCAAATCAATACGAAACAAAGTTCGAAATTTTTATGTCCCAGTGGCAGCGGGAGACTAACTTGACCATTCCCAAAGATGTTCATGACTCAATGGCTCCTGTAAGTGTGTCTAAGAGCTGCCTTCGCCAAAGTGCCAGCTTAGGATGTGTTTGCTAACAAGTGAAAGTTCATCAAAAACGTGCTCGGATACAGAATTCCTGTGTCGATAGAGGAAAAGGCACCAACATTCTTGACGATAGAGAAATACGTCGTTATGGAGGAGCTGCTTTGGCTGAATGACTACCATAATTACGTCCATGAAGGGAGCCGAGTGGATTGTATTGCCCTGTTGAAGATGCACTGCTGCACCTCTGCAACGTTACAGGAAATATGCAAGGCGAAGTACAAGGTCAGATACCAAGCTGAAAGAGGAAATAGAACGACGTTTTCGGTACTAACCATGTCAAATAGGACCTTCTTTGCAAGGTTGCATGCAAAGACGGAGAGCCGGACATTAAAATAGGTCTCAAAAGATAATTTGCAAAAGGCATGCAAGACGCCCCGAAAAAGTAAGTCGAGAATCTCCGGAACGACGGAGATTAGGTACGTTGCTGACAGTTCACCTGAATATATATAGATCAAAACATCCACTGTATGAGAGATTGAACCCCCGCACCTCCCCTGTTTGCAAACGGCCTCTTGTTTTTACTCGCTATTATTATTTCAGCCGGCGCGTTCAAGGACTACAGCACCATCGAAGATGTCCTCGCTGCCGAACCGCCGCCGAGAAGAAAATTCCAGATCATGGGGTGGGCGGACGATGTGTTAGACGATCCAGTCTTTCCGCAGATGTCCGCAGATGGACCGACCAAGAAGACCAAAAACGAGACCGCGTGGGGCGGCCAGTGCTCATATTGGGCAAAAAGGGCCGATTTTCAAGGAGGAATGGGCCTACACGCCGCCCGCTACGAAATACTTATCAAGGTAGACGGTAAGGTGTTCTCGTTCCGGGTAAATTCCTGGTGCAACAAGTTAAATTGGCAACAGACGGCGGCTATTCGCTAGGGCAGGTCATGGAGTTCGCGGCACACAGAAACTCGAAGACTCTTGTCGGCCACTATCTGGACGACATGAGTAACGTGGACGGTGCAGCAGCCTTCCTCGGCGTGGAACCGCGGCGAGATCTTACAGAAGACTTTCGCTCCGCGTCTATGAGAAGAAACCTGGATCTCAGGCACTCGCTTCCAACCAAGAACCTGGATGAACTAAAGCATCGCCAGGGCTTTATCGCTCTGTGCGAGCAGATCGAAAACCTCTCCGTGGAGATCACGGCTGCCATCCCGGAGGAGGTGCGTAAAGAGCTTAAGGCTCAGCGGCGCCATATCTATGATCGACGGCAAAAGCTCATTGACGAAGAGCTGGAGAACTGCCGCAGTATTCAACGGCGAGTATACACCACCAAATGTGAGGCAGATGACCAAGGTGAATGGCGCCGCAGTTGTTTTGGCCGTGCTGTCCGCCACATGGTTCCTGAACGCGACCGACTTGTTCGGACCTTACCGCTCGCCGTCCCGCTACGGAGCCAGGAAGGCATCTCCGCTCTCCAAGATCTTATTGCTCTCCGCACAAACGACCTCGCGTTGTGTACCAGGAAGTGTTGCGGCCTATAGGAGGTCGCTGGCCAGTACCGTCTTGCGCCCGGGAGATTGTAGAGTGAGGGTTCATCCCCCCCACCATCATTGGTACCATTTCAGCTGCTAACAAATCGCATTAGCATTGCCGTCAAAGACAGATGGAAGCATGTGTACCGGTGCTCCGAAGACTATTACCAGAAACAATCTGGTTTCGCCGAGTTTTGTTTCCGGTGCAGCAGGTAGACAACTAGCGATACTGGTTGGGAAGCCCAATGTCAAGATCACATCGACAACCTCGACGTGCCTTTTCGGTGCGACCCAGTCACTTTCCGCCATTCCGTTGCTTGCGCCGGATATTGTAGCAGTTGTCTTGGGGGAAAATGGCTACCAGCGGCACTGCGTACAAAACAGTTCCCAGATCGAACCAGCTGGCAACGACATAGCTCTCAGTGCAGCCCAGAATATGTTGAGAGTCTAGATACCAAGATTTCTATTCTAAGTTCGCATCTGTTATGCCCTACGGTGCTTCATTCGAAGTCAGACTTATGGTGCCACCTCGGTGACATCCACAGCACTGGCAAGCCGCATGCCGCGAAAACGCGCCATCATCCGCTGGACAAGAGCCAGGATGATGGGGTCCAATCTTCCGATGCCGCCAGAAGAAAGCGGCCTCGCCTCCTAGCCAAGTTGGAATATCGATCCTTCAAACTACCAGGCGGTCGGAAATCAGCTCTCAAGCGTCGCTCCGAAGACCCTATCTGCCACAAGTTTGTTGATATCTCAGCAATGGATTATAATCCAAGTCCAACGGACGTTATCGAGACAGTGTCATTGTCTAGCATCTCTATATCATGTTGCAGCACCCAAGATGATAGCGTTTGGGATGAGCATGATGACTGCTCCAGCACTGATACTACGTTATCATCTCTGTCAAGTGACCTCTTCGAAGTGATTCCTGAGACTCGAGAGGATTGTCACTCTTCCTAATCAGCTCCGTCGGAAACTACCACTGTTGAAATACCGATCGATTTAGAGATTCTTCATCAAGTGCCACCGGTGCCAGATCTTGACAATATTGAGGTAATGAATCTTACAGGCGTTCATAATACACTCGAGCCGAACCGTCCTATTGTGGCTACAACCCAAAGTGCGTATTCGAAGCTAACCACTATGTCTATCTCGTCTAATCAAGAACATAGATGATCCCCCCCGACAGGCAATGGACAATATTTCAGTCGTTCAACCTAACATGCAGGACGAAAGTTCCGGTTCAAACTTGTCTCCGCATGTGGAAATCAAGTTTCCCCCGGGTGATGACGAAGTGCTGCACTCGAACTACAGTCCTCAAGGTGCCGTGCTGTTGCAGGCTGAAGAGATGCACTCAATTAATGCTATTAAAGCTTCAGCTCATGATCGACCCCCTGCTATAGATCCAGAAGATAACCAGTGGAAGGTGGAGAAATGAGTCAACAAGCGTCGGATCGGGAGGACAGTCCAATACCTAGTGAAGTGGCTGGGGTATCCACACAGTGAAAACACCTGGGAGAAGACGAGAGATATAGATCCCGACACAGTAGCGGCCTTCGAGGCCAACTTCATGCCGGCTCATGATCTGCTTTAGGTAATTGGGAGCTGCGTGCGATAAAGTAGATTGATCAATGTAAATTTCATGCCTCTTTTCATCTGATATCTCTGTTGGCGATTTGAACCTAGACATATTTGCCGCGACCCACTCTCATCTTCGACCCTGACTGGCACGCCGTTGTGGCTGCTACGGGCATTGACATATCCTTCACCTCTGCTCGTGCTTTGTGCCTTCGGACTCTATTCTATTCCCAACTTCTAGAGGGCCATTTTCGGGCTTTCATCAATGGGCGAGTTAAGAGCACATATTTAATGCTAGAAAGTTTCTAATACTAGAAATTTCCTAATGCTAGAAAGATTCTACTACTAGAAACTTGCTGATATTTGAAAGCTGCTGATGCTAGAAAGTTGCTAATACTAGAAAGCTGCTGATACTAGAAACTTTCTGATGCTAGAAAGATCTTAATACTAGAAACTTGTTAATGCTAGAAAGCTGCTGATACCAGAAACTTCCTAACTAAAGCTCTGCTACGTGAAAAGCTCTGATGTCAGCATCTCTGATACAAGCAGTCTTCTAATATCCACACTTTTCTAGCGCCAGAGAGCTTCTAGTGTTCACACTCTCTGATACCAAAGAGCTTTTGATGTCCACACTTTTCTGGTACCAGAGAACTTCTCCTGCCACCTTTTCTGGCGTACTACCTTTTCCCTTCCACCCATTACATCTTCCGAAATGTTGTCTACACAATCTTTAGATTTAAATGAAACTTTTTTCTCGATGCCACGCCATTCCCGGGTGTTGATGTTCAAAATGGAGAATAATAAATCTTATCATCACCTCGTCCTGATACAGTGCTAACGCAAAAAGTATCGACCACGGGTAGATACTTTTGCGTCAGCACTGTATAGTACTGTACCCGCATCCATAGAGCCTGCCTGATCACCGAACTCGTAAACCTTTTCATAGTATTCTTCGAGATAATCGAGTTAACAACAACAAGGTACATGCGACACGCGAATAAGGCAGCGAAGTTCTACGTGGAAGAGACAATATCATCATTATGCATCTAATCAATACTACAACGAGCTCTTTAGAAGCTTTCTCTGGACTTCAAGCAACGCCTGTTTACGCAGTCCTGTCTCATCGCTGGATTGATAGAGAACTGACCTTTCTCGATATCTGCTCAGGCGATTTAGAAGAAAGTCCTAGCTCCGCCAAAATTCGAGGTACAGTCAAACAAGCACGTATCGACGACCGGGATTACGTGTGGGTGGACACTTGCTGTATCGACAAGCGAAACAGTGCTGAGCTCAGTGAAGCGATTACTTCGATGTACGACTGGTACAAAGGCGCTGCATGTTGCTATGTTTACCTTCAGGACGTGGTACAGGAGCAAGGAATGGGGTCGTTTCGTAGCAGTGCCTGGTTTACTAGAGGTTGGACGCTGCAGGAATTACTTGCTCCGCCCGCAGTTTCTTTCTACGATCATAATTGGCAACTTCTGGGTCACAGAAGAACCTTGTCGAGTGAAATCTCTCTAGTTACCGGTATCCCGTCCGAAGTCTTGGAAACTGGAAACATACGCAATTGTTCCATTGCTCAGAAGATGTCGTGGGCTGCAAGACGACACACTACGCGCTGTGAAGACAGAGCATACTGTCTCATGGGATTGTTCGATGTCAACATGCCAGTCCTGTATGGAGAAGGGGAAAGGGCATTCAGACGGCTTCAAGAAGAAATCATCAAACACGAGGATGATCATTCTATCTTTGCGTGGTCCATGGGAACGAGCAAGTTTTCAGGCTTACTGGCCCCGACTCCAGCTTACTTTGCAGATTGCGGGCGTGTAACATCATTGCGGTCTCCCAAAGGACGCCAACCTTTTTCGCTGACAAATCGTGGGCTATCAATTAAACTCAAAATTACCCCCTGGTCAGCGGATACATACTGGGCGTACCTGGAGTGTGCTGCTCAGTTGGCTCCTCCGAGTCCTCCTTGGGAAAGGTGAATAGGCATATTCTTACGACGCCTTACCGAGGATGACCAGTATGCTCGGATCAACCTCCATGGGGAAAATTTGATGCTTGACACAAGTAACTCTTACATGTCAGATGATCGTCCTTCTTTGGAAAGACGATTATTCATTCGTCACGATATATCTCCGGACGAGGAGAGACATTGCCTTCTGGACCGCACATGTGGGTTCAAAATTCCGGATACATGGTTGCCATCGTCCGCGCTAGTTTTTTGTGCTGGTTATCTGCGGCCTGATCGACTTGCTGTCTTGCCAATCGGCGGATGGGGCCTCACAATAGTCCTCGATGTCTCCGCTGAACGAAAGGGTCTCAAGCGGATCGCATTGGGCTTTGACTTTGATTTCAACCCTGTGTGTTTCTTGGAGGACTCATCTGAAGTCAAGGAGCACGTCCATAGAAATTTGAACGATCATATCAATTGGTCAAATCTCTTGACGGATAATGTCAAGTGGTGCGAAGTCCATGAAGGGAGCCGAGTATATCGCCAAGCAGATCATGACGGGATCTGGGCTTTAAGAGGACACCGGCTCTACGGACTGGATGTCGTCTTAGCAGCGTCGCCCGGACACAACGGCTCTCTGGTTGTTTTGGAACGTAACGAAGAGATCTCCCCGTTAGTGTGGGAGGTGTTGATCGACGACTTGGCTGGTCCATTCGCGTACGACAGCAACAAGAAACTTCAGGACGAGTGGGGCTCTCGCAGCGATTTTCAGGCTTTTTCGGGGCTCAAATTGACGTCTGAGGATCTTGAGGAGGGAGATGCGATCCCTGAAAGCCTGAGTGCCAATCAGCGCCTTGACGGCATTTGAACGTGGATCTTTTCGAGATGATCGATGGGCCAGAAAGGGGTGCCATCAATGTCATAGTGGGTGCAGGAGAGCCCAAACAATGCCCTATTTATCTCGGCCGTTTTCGTTTGCTTCCAAGTCGCGCAGATGATTTCATAACACTTGCGACAGATGGGTTCCTCGAGCCTCAACACAGTAGCTATCTCCAATGCTTTGATCGAGCAGTTGGGCACCCTCGGCTTGAACGCTTCAGCGCATGAACTGCCCCAACGCCTCCCCTTCTATCCCATGACACGACGGGACGAAACGTGGGTTAGATCCAAAGATTGTTGTAGGTCCTCCTTGGCGGCTTACTCAGCATAGGCCTGTTTTCTTCTTCCTTGCTAGTCTGCGTAGATAGCTTCTTCCTCCATACACTCATTCATCAAAGATGCTAGGCTCGGCAAAGATACCGCCATTCCGAGATATTATTCGACCAGCCGCCTGATGGACCCCGCCTGCTAGATAAGCACCTACGTTATAGAGAGGTCAAGCTAGCGATGACGATGATTTGGTGTCTGGGACCAGTTCTCTCTTTATCTACTCCCTTGAAAGTGTTCTTCAAAAAAAGGTAGACTAGTCTTTTCGTCTGGAGCGTTTTTGAGTCATTGCGTATGTATGAAGGAAATAATTAGGGATCAGATGTTAGAAGTCGCTGGTTCGTCCTTTGGCATTGAGATACAGGAGTGGCATTGCGCAGTCAAGTATATGTGCTTCGCAGGCAGCTTGGGCCGCTACGTGGATGTGACTATCGCCTGATAGGCGGGCATACTTTGTACAGCGGATGAGATCCAAGTTTCACTTTACCTAGTGAAAGTGCTTATAATGTCTCCTTGATTCTTTTGCCCGATCGTTCGTCCCAATCTCGGAGTCTGCAACCCACTATTTTTTGACACAAGGTTTACTATTTCGCTAAGCCAGGGTATCCATCCACTTTCACCCCTCCGGTCTGTAAAGATCGTTGGCTGGATCAAAGCCGTCCACTCCACGTCCAAAGCCCCCCCAGCCATCAAAGGTAGTGATGAATTTGATTGCTGCTCTCAAGTAGAAGTTGTTCTTGTCGCCATAAGTCTCACAGAAGGCCTTCGGGGCACGAACGACCTTGAAGAAATGAGAGTCCAAGGCCCACTTGTGCTTCAATGCCCGGTCAACCACCCAGTCCCAGTCTCGACCGGCCACGTCGATCGATTCAATCTCCTCAATGCCGAATGGCATTCTGAGTTGGTTGATATATTGAAGGATTGTGAAGAGGGCGTACTGTCGCAAGATCGAGGTGCGACGTTCCTCAGGGAAGACGTGCCAAAGCACGCGGAGAGCGTGGGCCACAGTCATGATGTGAGCGTGGAAGAAGTCATACAACCGAGAAGCATCGCCGTGCCCAAGGGCCAACGCCACGCTCAGGTCGCATATTTGCTCCAAACTCTGGACTGGATCCAAGACCTCCCAGGCGTTCCAATGCTCCAGCACCACGTTGAGGCGCTGCTGGGCCACAATCACAATATTCATGATTCCGGGCAAATCTAACAAGCCATCGAAACGCTTGTCATCTCGTATGCGTTTGATGACCTCGCCCAAAGAGGACGTCTTATAGGTCGATGTGTCGGGAGAAGGGTAGTCCAGAAGACCATGCAGCGGGTCGTACTCGGAGCATCCAAGACTCAGGGCCTCAGTCGCAACCTCCTTACTCTGGAACTCGTAGGCGTAAGCCAGATGAATGAAGGGGTGGCCGACTGATTTCTACATTAGCACTTCCGCGGCTTCTGACGGAGGCGAGTGCAACATACGACCACCGACATAACCATTGATGAGTGGCTCCTGGCCAGAGTACAGATACTCTTCGAGCACCTTTTTCCAATCCCCGTTGTTCTTTTGGACCTCTTCGTCGAAAGAGTCGACAAATGCAACAGTGTAGCTGAGAGGATCGTGTCAGATAGATTAATTACGGCTTTTCGACGGGAAAGTTGCCACATACGGTTTTTGGGTCAGGAAGTTCCTCCACGACGCTTTGTCGATTTTGTCGCCCCGGACGAATCTTTCATCAATGCTCACCAGGGTCGTGATTTCGTGCTCATAACTCTTTGTCAGTTGCTCGCTGCTTGCGCCGAGCGCATAGGCGGAACCGAGAAGCTGTTCTGGTCGTTAGTTCATGTCTCGAAAATCCGCACTGCCTAACTCACATGTGGCAGATGGCTGTGCAGAATCAAATTTGGCTCGCGGAGGGGTGCTACCGTGATGTGGCCTTTTTCGAGGAGATGCTTGAGTGTCTGCGAACGCTCATCTTTGAGTTGGGTCAAATCATGGAAGGTGGACGGCACCAGCTCTTTCTGCTGCGAAGAGAGCGGGAGACGAAGGATTTCCTCAGTGATTTCGCTGGCTGTGGTCGACATGATAGCGTTTCGACAGGAGTGCGAGTGGTGAGGATTCCGTCTCCAGGAACAGGGAGGGACATTGCCTTAAAGGCAAGCCTTCCAACTCGCTGAGTCGTGCGGTTCCGGAAGCTGTTGAAAGAGTCCAGCGGGTGGGACATGGGACCTTCGGACCTCGGTTGAGGTGGTAGCTTGCCCACAAAGTGATGTGGAGTATACAGAGAAATCCGCGGCATCGTATCGGAATTCGCTTGCTGTTATCTTCCCTTGCTATTACTCCCCGACGCAAGTTTCGTGGAAGTGGACACAAACTCCGCGAATTGTGGTCGGGGAAATTTCACTTCTGGGGAAGTGGTTGTAGATTCTCCGGAGACGTTCGCGCATAATATCATCTTTTCTGCTTCTCGTTGTTGATCTCGTTCTCATCCTGAGCTCGATCGTTTTTCTACGCACGTAGTTGAGTCACGTCTATCGTTGAGCACCGTCTAGAATCTTGTGTATGACGTGGCA
>JAABUK010004730.1_pt1 | contig 21885 bp, 26 predicted proteins | sample 5559141 | NCBI WGS metagenome assembly JAABUK01 (sample SAMN10711869, study PRJNA513367) | rock metagenome | isolation source: Antarctica rocks | place: Antarctica: Victoria Land, Pudding Butte nord | collected 2016-01-03
ATGATGTACCATATATCAGTGCAATGTAATGATAAATGTGACCAGATATAGAATACGAGTCTGCATGCATAGGCACTCTATATCATAGCATCGAACATGCCTCAGATTCTGCACTGTTCTACAGACATTCGATTGGTGCATATTGCAAGACCAATCACAGGCGATGCTTTCTCCCTCAATCGCAAGGTAGATCATGCATGCCAACCTGACGGACAGCAAGACCAGATCAGTCAGATGCCAGTAACAGCAACAAACACTGTCATCACATGTGTTGTACAATACACCAAATGCTGCGCACAAATGGCAGAATCGGGTCAAATTGCTGACCTCAACACTACTACTGACTAGACATGATACGGTCTGCATGAGCTTTTGCAGCATCCATAGCTTCAGACACCTTGTGAATGTGTGGGCCCTGGCCTTGAGCAACTGTTGGCTTGCCCCCGCCCTTGCCTCCAAGCAAATCCAGAGCGGCCTTCAACCATTCGCCAGCAGGCATGATTTTGGCAAGGTCAGCTGGCACACCAGTGTACGCAAGCGCTTTACCCTTTTCTGCATTTCGCATCAACAAAACATTGCAAGCTGTGCACATATCAACAGAGCCACCGGGCATTGATGTCACTGAAAGCATAACCAGTAGTCATCAAGGGAAAAGGTGATACAAGAACAGACTCCAGCCTCACCAGGCATACATGGCTTTCACTCAAATACTGTAAATGTGAAGTTGCAGGAAGTGCAAAGTTGCTACTGAATCATGTCTGAACAAAGTCACTGGAACCATCACACACAAATTCACAGAAGGTTGCACCAAAGTTTGCGGATCTGTCACTTGGTAGCGCAAGACCTAACGCACTTTGCCACAAGCCTGTCTTACCTTGATCAGTACTGAACATGATGACCGGCAGCTTGGGATGTTGCTTCTGGATAGCATTCCAGGCTTCAAGCAGGGCTTTGGGGTCCAACCCCACATCCACCCTCATGACCCCAAACTTCTGCCCTGCGGTCACAGCCTTATCTGCATCTGCCACAGCTGCTTGTGTAGCGCGCTGCTTGTTTGCAGCAGCAGCCTTCTTTTGTCCTTCCAGGACTCGTTTCTGGAGAGATGCCAGCTGATCCCGAAGAGTAGCTTTCTGCGCTGCTGGAATTGGTGCTGGGTCAATGGTCTGCAGGTGCAAACGGTCAAGTTCAATGCGATGACAACCATGGTAACGTTCTACAAAGGCCGCATATGGATATAGAGAACAATGTGTCCTGTGTTTTCATTGCTTTCTCTGCATCATGTGGGCAAAGACAGGACCTAGTCTAGGCAGCAGCTGTGACCTGCTCTGTGTAAACATGCTCAGCATCTGAGGCCAACTTCTGCTTTGAAGTCGGTGCAAGTTTGCTGAGTCAGAGACGGGTGTGCTGCAGAAGGTTGCATCTTTCAGCCAGATTTGAATGAGCTCACCTGCTTCAGGGCAGCTACCTCTGTCTCCAGCTGCTGCCCCTGCAGCTTCTGGGCAGCTGCCAGCTGGTTGGCCAGGCCCTCACCTTCCTTGATGGCTGCAGCTGCCTCCTCGCCTGTTACAGCCACAATACGCCGTATGCCCTGCAACACACATCATGCCTCAGCATCAGACCTTCCTTTCGTCCCTTCTGCCCCCCCCCAGCCAGTGGGCAATGCACCTAATTTGCAACAATGTGTTGCGACCTCGAAGCTCTTCTCAACCCCAAAACAACAATTTTAATTCAGAAATGTCCATCCTACAGTGTCCCTTCTCCAGCAGAAATCTAAACTCACAACTGCCTGGGGACAGTGAACATGCAATTTTACATGGGGGAGATGATTTAGTTGTGTTTATGCTCAGGCACCCATCCAGCAGGCTCCTCGTTCCTGCAGCATGCGCAAGCACACAGAAGCAGTGATTGCACTGCCCGCAGCAGTGTCACCTTGGCAATGCCCTCCTCTGATATCAAGGCAAAGGCGCCAGCATCTGTGGTCTTCTTCAGGTGGGTGCCTCCGCAAAACTCCACACTGAACTGACGATTGCTGTCTGCTGTAGAGTTTGACAGCAGCTCTTCTACAGACCTGCCAATGGAGACTACCCTAACAGGGTCAGGATAGACCTCGCCAAAGACTGCTCTCAGACCTGCACATAATGACAATAACAATGAGATTGATGATGGTGATGATGATGATAATCATGTGATCGATGATGATGATAACAACACTGATAATAATAACAATAATGATAATGATCACAATAATAATAATCCTACTACTACTAGTAATAATGATAGTACTAATGACAATGATGATGATGATAACGATGCTGATGATTGTGAATATGCCACCAACAAAAGTAAACGGGTTATGGGCCTAGCCAACAGGCATCCCTTAAGACAGGCTTGTTCTGAGTATGACAGAAGTAGTGGATTGACATCCTGCATGTGTCACAAGAGTGGTAACATACTGCATGAGCATGCATGTGCATCTGTGCTTGCTCATATGCAATTGGTGACATCATGCTTGAGCTTCAATCCACAGACAGAGCATCTGCATACGTGTTCTCCCTTAACTACATGCAGAGAAACAGGCAACAATGATATTGGCGATGATGAGATGACTGTGAACCTTTTGGCAATGAAGTGCTTGGCACAGTGATGTTATAAAAAGCAGTAGCAGTGATGGTAACAACACATGATAATGATCATCACTTAGTCCAGGGGTCAAGACAGGCATACCATTGATCTTCTGCGCCTCCTTCAGTGACACCTCCTTGGAGTAGACATGCTGCTCTTGCTGCACTGCCTGGCGACACATGCCCTCAACATCCCCTAGCTTCTGTGCATCAATCACGCCATTATGTGAAAAATCAAACCTGGAGAACAACACATGTGGCTTGTTGGTCTCTGTCACAGCATCATGTGAGACAGTCAAACTTGCAAGACAACAAACATGGCTTCCGTGCTTCTATTACATCAGTATGTGTGCAGTCATATCTGTGATGCGACACAAACATGGCTGCTGTGCTTCTCTCTTGATCCAATGTATGGGGAGTTGAATCTGCACTTTCACAAACAGCTGTCAAAGCTCAAATGGTGATGCCCTTCAGGTGCTCATGTCCTGATTGCTTGCACAAACTTAGCTACCATGGCCCACCTGTCATGCTGTTACATAACGTGTTACGTAATGAGTGCATTTCGAAATATTAGATTTTGAGGGTTCGCTTTTCTCATATCCATCAAGGTCCACGTGCGCAAAACAAAAGGCACACCATGCTGTCTGTCCCAGTAGCAATGGTGAGTAGCTGACCTGAATTTGTCAGGCAGAGAATTGGTGAGTCACTGACCTGAGTTTGTCAGGCAGAACAATGGAGCCCTTCTGGTGCACATCATCCCCCAGCACCTCCCGTAGTGCATAGTTGAGAACATGCGTGAAGGTGTGGTTGGGCAGAATGCGCTGCCGCCGCTGCTGGTCTCTCTGGCAGACCACCTTGTCGCCGACTGTGAATGCGCCATTGGCCTGACCTATGTGAAGCACATAGCCTGCAGCAACCTGCGTACCAGAAAGCTCTGTGAGCGTACAATCTGTGTGTTTATCATCATGGAATGATGCCTTGTCAGCCTGTTTCTGAGCATGCAATCTGTGTGTTTATCATCATGCAATGATGCCCTGTCAGCCTGTTTCTGAGCATATAATCTGTGTGTTGATCATCATGCAATGATGCCCTGTCAGCCTGTTTCTGAGCATGCAATCTGTGTGTGTATCATCATGCAGTCATGCCTGGTAGGCCTGGTTCTGAGCATGCAATCTGTGCTCAATATCATGCAATCATGCCCCTTTAGGCTTGCCCCTGAAATTCCGAACAAGCAGACCACCAGGGAGATTCAGCGGTGATGCTGAAGTAGTGGAGCAGCCCACAGCTATGGAGACAGATCCACAACTAGCCAGAGATGCCAATGTCAACTGGTTGGGCATCTTACACACAATGTCATGTTGCATGCAGCAATATCAATTTCATGCAGCAACATCAGTTTCACGATCATGGTGAACAATGTACCCTGCAACAGCAACCTATACACTAGAAGGATCCTGACCCAAAACAGTGCGACTATAAATGTTTACACTGAAGGTGAAAGACACAGTCCATCCAACATATTAGTTCCCATGCATCAGGGCTTCGTATAATCAACCCCAAGGAGCCCCACATACAAATGCTCAGACACACAGATGCACAGACATATACACCAAGAAATACAGAAATACAGATAGGCAAACCCTCAACCCAAAATAGACCAACTGGCAAACATAGCAACTGGTCACTCACCTGTGTGTCTTGAACCTCAAAGGTATGGCCTGAAGAAGAGGTGAAACTGCCAACATCAGCCACCTGTCCTCCCTGCTCGGCATAGAAGTTGGTGCTGTCTAGCACCAAGCCAACAGGGCCTTCACACCCCTCACTGCTATCCACAAAGCCACTGCTGCTCAGAATTGCCATCACCTTGCTCTGCATGGCCACCAATCTATGTTACAGATCAGAGCACTCACCCAAACTGCTCATGCATGTTCCTGAACACTAATCAATCAATCAATCAATCAATCAATCAATCAATCAATCAATCAATCAATCAATCAATCAAGCAGTTTACATCTTCTGGCTTTTAGAATCACCAGGGGAACCAACAGAGTCTGTTGAACAGAGAGTAAGTGCACAGACTCTGAGAATGCTGCGCCACAAATGCAACAAGTCATTCAATGCTGGGCCACATCAGGGTCCAAGTTTTGTGTTGAAAGTCTGCATTGGAGGGAAAGTCATTGCTGCAGTCTGTTGATCAGGTATGATTGTTGCCAGGCTCCCAGGAATGTATAAGGCATTGATGATGCAAAGGGGTTAGAGGAGAGTCCTAGGCGGCTGAGCCTGGGACTGGAGATGGACAAGGCATTGATGATGCAAAGGGATTAGAGGAGAGTCCCAGGCAGGACTGAGTCTGGGACTGCAGATGTTCAAGGCTCAGAAGGGCCGTATTGCAAAAAGTCACAAGCTTCTGGACAAGCTTGCACGATACATGGGGGCTTGTGGAGATCCGCGAGCAAGGAAGCAGCAGCCCATGCTTGGAAAGGAAAATGAGTTGATGCTGCTAGGCATTCCAAAGTTGAAATGCTTCAGGTGAGATATTAAGTTAGCCTGATGTTCAGCAGTTTAGGCTGGAGGTGTACAAGGCTTCAATAACAAATAAGCATGATTAAAATGCTTTCCAGCGAGATGATGAGCTACATACGTGCAGGACAAGCCTTGTCTTGCCAGCAGCATGATGAGCTAGGTACGTGCAAGACAAGTCTTGGCTTTCAAGGACCTGACTGCAGGAACTTACAAGCGTTGTGGACAGGTTTGCAAGACACACCTCAATGATGAGACTGCTTCAGAGAGACAAGACTTGCCCCGCACGTATCCAGCTCATCATGAGCTGGAAAGCGAATTTATGCTTATTACTATTTGTTATTACCTCAATGTCTTTGTCTTGGTACTTGGGAGCATCTTGAGTTCGGCCCACCCCTGTGTTCTGAAGGTGAGCTGTGGCCTCCGCTTGGAACTTGAGGCTGGTTGCTGCTGTGCTCTTTGCCCCAGCCTGCACATTGTTACACGCTGTAAGAAAAAGCCACTGGTTGCTGCTTTGCTCTGCTAGCACCAGCCTGCACATTGTTACACGTTGTTAGCAGAAGCGTAATGCCACTGGCTGCTGCTGTGCTCTTTGCACCAGCCTGCACACGCACATTGTTGCGCGCTGTAAGCAGAAGCAGAATGCCGCTGGTTGCTGCTGTGCTCTTTGCCCCAGTCTGCACATTGTTACAGGTTGTAAGAAAAAGCCACTGGTTGCTGCTGTGCTCTTTGCCTTAGCCTGCACATTGTTACATGTTGTGAGAAAAGGCCACTGGTTGCTGCTTTGATCTTTGCACCAGCATACATTGCTACACGTTGTGACCAAAAACAACTGCACATTGCAGGGCTGCACCAATCCCAACTGTATGTTGCCGGGCTGCACCAATCCCCACTGTGCTTCTGCTGTCACATTACAACACTGCTTTTGTTGTTGCCAGCTGCCACCTCAGAAGGGTCCCACCATGAACGCTGACAGGCTTCACTTTACTGTGTCTGCTTACCCTGGGAGTTGTGCATCTTTGCGCTCCCTACTGACTCTCTATCGTTTACATGCATGCCTGCCTTCCAACATGCTGCTTGATTTGACAGGATTACCTCAGGATTACTTTCAGTGCTCAGCAAGGCATCTGTGGTGTTGGGTCCCTGCTCAAGAACCAGATTGCGTACTGCTTTGCTTTGCGATTGGGAGCCACAAACAAGGTGGGACGAAGAGTGCTGCTACCAGGACTGTCCATGGCATTTTGAAGCTCGTGCGGCAAACAATCTGAGAATGGAATCTGCGTTGCAGATTCAAGACTCACCCTGGAGCGCTCCCTCTGCTGGTCCATGCACTTGTTGAAGCCATCAATGCTGACTTCCAGGCCCTGTTCCTCAGCCATCAGCTACAATGCACAGAAATTCCCATTCATTGGCATGCAGTGCGCCTCGTGTTGCAGCCTTGGTTGACAAAGGGTGAAGACAAGCAAGCAAAATTCAAGAGCAATGCGCAGCAGCAGGTCAGTCACAGACTGACAATCAAAGACACATCCCATCTACGTGATGTTTGCTGAGGTAGGTCACAGACTGACAATCAAGACACATGACACCTATATGATCATAGCTGAAGTAAGTCACAGACTGACAATCAAAACGCATGACATACATCTACATGATGTTTGCTGAGGCATGAAAGCTCAGCAACAGGTCACCTGCCACACACATTGGCGCAGTCATGGTTTGTCAGCTACATAAACATGACAACCAGACGGCGCAAACGCAATGTGGGCTGCGCAACTCTGTGCTTATGCTTGGGCACACGTGCAGCACATGACCTCGCTGTCACATGACTCAGAAATTGGTCCTCACGTCAGCATGAGCATGACTTGATCTTCTAGATGCAGTGTCAATCAGCACTTTCTTGGTTGATGTCACAGTGCTGAGCTCATCACAGACCTGTGTTAGGTCAATTGGGAACCCATAAGTGTCCCACATTTCAAAGACCACCTTGCTGTCTATGTCCTTCTGTCCCTGCTTCTTGGCATCAGCAGCAGCCCCCTTGAACCGCTTGATTCCTTTGTCTAGGGTCCTGTTGAAGCTCACCTCTTCTTCGCTGCATCACACCCGGTCTGCATGTTGGTCTTGACTAACAGGCATGCAGCGCACATACATGAAGTGGTTTTACATGTCAGCAAGACAGGCAGCTTGTTTCAACAGCTGCATCATTCATTTGCTGGTTCATACACATGGCGCAAACAGTTGGTCATGCCATTGGTTGTGAGCTATCATCACTGGCAATAGCACATGTACTTTGAGCCGATCCTATGATTATGAAGATGTGGTGCTTGAGCCCAGCAGACCTGATGACATCAACAATGTGGTCCCTCGCCTTGACAAGCTCGGGATAGAAGTGTCCCATGGAGGCAACCACAGAATCCACCAAGCCATGGAAGAACCCTGCAGGAGCCTTTAGGGTGTCCTGCCCATACCGTACTCCGCGCCGCAGAACTCTGCGCAGCACGTAGTCCCTGCCTGCATCATGACACCAGCAGCCATCAGCAAGCAATGCAGCAGCCCTGTGTGTAAGCCATTGTTTTGTGTCACTCAAACTACTGCCCACAGCCACAATTGCTGCTGACTAAGCCGGCAGCAATGACGGACAAACTGGCTGCAAGCAAAGGCAGCGTCAGCGGCAGCAGCATCTGAGTCAGAGAAGCACCATCAGATGTACCCCATCGGACAAGCAGCAGCTGCAGTCAACAGCAGCAAGTGCTGAAACAGAGCGTTGCCAAATGCAAACATCAGCATTGACAGACGGCAGCAGAAGCCGCAGCAGCAGCAGCGTTTGAGTCAGTTTAACAACCAGCACGAGCACAACAGGAGCAAACAGGATGAACATCTCCATGTGCAGAGTGTCCTCCATTGGCAAGGGCACACCACAGAGCACAGGTATGGATGGAGCAGCAATCATTGGCATGCATGACAACACCTTCTTGGCTTCACTGCTGTGGTCTGGTGCACCAGCAATGGCGAGGCGCAACAGACAGACAGACACACTGACACAGCAGCTGCAGTGATGACTGACATTCAGTGCCATCTTCACTGCTTGGGTGTGCTCTGTCAGCAATGACAAAGCAGAAAGTCGGGCTGCTGTGCTCTGTCAAGCAGAGGGTTGAGATGCTGTGCTCTGTCAGCAATGACAAAGCAGACAGCTGGGATGTTGTGGTCTGACAGCAATGACAAAGCAGAGTGTCAGTATGCTGTGTCAGCAGTTGTCACCTTCACTTCCCGGGCGTGCACCATCAGCAATGGCAAAGCAGAGGGTTCGGATGTGGTCAGCAACCACCCTGTAGGCCATGTCGCGCCCCCCCACGTCCTCTGACCCCACCTTGTCCGTGTAGGCCTCAGCCCCGGTGACCTTCTGTATCTGGGCAAAGATGGGAGCTGCAGGCAGGCAAGGGCAAGGCATCAAAGGCAATGGCAAGGTTCCATCAATTGCAAGGGCAAGGTCCCATATAAGGCAGGGGCAATGTTCCTATCACAGGCAAGGGCAAGGCAGCACAGGCAAGGGCAAGGGCAACTTTCTATGATAGGCAAGGGCAAGGTCCCATCAAAGGCAAGATCACAGGCAAGGGCAAGGTTCCATCACAGGCTCCCATCCATCAAAGGCAAGGGCAAGGTCCCATCACAGGCAAGGGCAATGGTCCCATCAAATGCAAGGGCAAGGTCCCACCAAATGCAAGGGCAAGATCCCATCACAGGCAAAGGCAAGGGCAAGGTCCCATCAAAGGCAAGGGCAAGGTCCCATCAAAGGCAAGGACACACCCTGAGCATGCTTGTGGAGTTTGGCATCAATGACAGAACATGCTCTGCACAATCCCTCCTGGTTCTTTTCATGCAGCAGATGATAGAGCACAACATCTTTGGTGACTGAGAGAAAGGCTCACCAAACACGTCAGTAGCGTAGTTAGATATCTTGTCCTGTAGAATGGATGTCACACGCTCCATACCCATGCCTGTGTCCACGTGCTTGGCAGGCAAACTCTTCAAGCTTGAATCTGCCTCCCTGTTGAACTGCAACTCACACACACACAGCTTCCAGCCTGTGCAATGCTTGCAACCCCATGCAGCAGTGTTCAGTGTCAAGTTGCGGCATCCTGGCTCTCATGCATGTGTATAGATCTTGGTAGGCAAAGTTGGAGTGTGATGAACCAAGCCACGAGATTGTATTGCGATGCACTTGCAATGCGGCAAAGGCAGCTTCTATTGAGAGCACATTCTCTGATGAGGCCTGAGGCTGTCGAGCTGCACATGCAGAACAGCGCGATGGGTCTGCCCTTTGTGAGCAAGGAATCTGTCAACACTGCAGAGGTGGTTGTTAACCCACCAGCTTGGTTACGGTTGTTGCATTTGTGCTGGTGATCTAGCATGAGTCAGCTCATCTGTGATCATCAATTACAACCAGCATGAGTCAGCATGAGTCAGCTTACTTGTGATCATGCCCCATGACAATTAACCAGCATGAGTCAGCATGAGTCAGCTCACTTCTGATCATGCCCCATGACAGTTACAACCAGCATTGTGACCTAGCATGAGTCAGAACAGCGTGACAGCTGGATGACTCACCTGCATCTCAAGAGCCAATGGCCCCTCATGGGGTAGGGCCTTAGGCTCGGCATAATTTGTAAATCTATGCTGGCAACCATCGAGCTATGCCTTGTACAATAGGCCTATCATGACTAGATAAATGACTCACCTGAATGAACACAAGATTCCAGATCTCCAGTACGTTGGGATCATCCATGTTGACCAGGTCAGCAGCATCTCGGCCCCCAATTCTGTCATAGTGGATCTCTGTACAGGGCCCACAGGGCCCTTGGTCTCCCATCTCCCAGAAGTTGTCCTTGGTCCCGAAAGGCAGAATGCGCTCTGCTGGCAAGTACTGGAGCCTGCATTGCAGCAGGCTTGCAGTCCAGGAAATGCGGGGAGAGGGGGTGGGGGGTCAGGGGGGGAGGGGAGTGCTTGAAGCAAGCTATGTAACAGCTCCAATGCAGCAGGCTTTCAGGTCTAGGACGTCTTTGGAGAGGTCTGAAACCACCTATGTGACAACTCCAGACCAGAAATTGCTGGAGGGATGCTGCAGCAAGCGACATAGCAGCTTCAGGCCAGACATCGCCGCAGCAATGCTACAGCAAGCTATGTAACAGCTCCATGTCATTTGCCAGGCGAAGAAAGGGCTTGAGCCCTACATGTCAGACTCTTATGATGTGCCAGCACGTACTGCAGCATGCTACCAGGCACTGTAACTGTAAATGGCAAGCCCTTGAGGTACACTTCATGCAGCAGTGAGTGCTCATTTGGAAGTGACTCAGAGCAAGCGCTTGCAAACGCATGCAAGCCTCCTGCACTGCAACACGGCAAGTGCAGCATTGATCCAAGTCACACCATCCTAGCCCATGCTGAGTCATTTGTACATGCAGTGCAGAGGTGGTGAGACCGAGGCAGGGTATGTGATTGACATGTTGTTTGTACCTGCAGTGCAAGCATCAACCATATGCAAGGTACAGTACCAAGGTGAGGGCTCACCAGATCTGCCTTGCCTCTTCATCAGGCTTCAGCCCTTGCTTCTCATCACCTCCAAAGTAGGTTGCGTACAGACGTTCACCAGCCAGCTTGTACACAGACTGCAAACAAACCAAAATTGAAAAGCACGTCACCAACTCTCAACAATGCAGCTTGTTGCATAGTGGAGCATTGAGAGAGACAAGCACCTGGTGCATCAAGCACATGGTGCATGCTTCAGTTGTACTGAACCGTGTTGCAAAGCAGTGCCATACCAAGGGCCCAGAGAAAGGTACGCTCAGCATTACATGCATGGAAGAACTAGATGGGGAGTATGTGAAGAGCCATGTTGTGAGGGTTGCATGCACAGGCAAAGTGAGATGCCCATGAGGGCTTGGCTTACTGTGAGCAGTTCCCAGGCATACCCAATAGCTTCCTTCTTGAAATAGTCTCCAAAGGACCAGTTGCCCAGCATCTCAAAGAAGGTGTGATGGTACACATCCTTACCCACATCGTCCAGATCGTTATGCTTACCGCCAGCACGTATACACTGCAGCAGTGAGTCACAGCTGACTGAAAAGAACACAGTGAGTATTAGTGTGGACAAGGTACAATAGAAGTGTGACAGCAGATGCGAGCATGGATGCAGCATGCAAGCTGAGATACAGTAAGCAGCATACCGTCAATTGATGCACAAATCCATGTTAAACCAAGAATCTGATGCTCTGATGCATCTGGCCATAGTTTACCGTCAGCATCTACCACAGAAGGGGCCCTGATGCAAAGATGCATGTGAGTATTGCACCGGTGCTCCAGCAAGCAAAGACACAGGCTGCTTTCTTTCCATGATGAGAGCAAAAGTCACTGAGACTGCATGCATAAGCCAGGCTGGCTGTATTTCCTGCCATTTTCTTTCTGTTGCAACCATGTTAGAGCACATGTAAAACCTTAGCTGACCTTCTGTGAGTCAGTTGCGCTCTTGAGCTTGGCAAAGTTGCTGTTGGGGTCGACGGTGCCCAGGAAGATTGGTTTGAACTGGTTCATCCCAGCATTGGCAAACAGCAGGGTGGGGTCATTGTGGGGGACCACGCTGCTGGAGGGCACTTGGGTGTGGCCCTTGGTCTGGAAGAACTCAATGAATGCAGCACGCACCCTGTCACCTGTCCACAGCAGGATGATCTTGTCACTTGTCAGCAGGATCATCTTGTCACTTGTCAGCAGGATCATCTTGACACTTGTCAGCAGGATCATCTTGACACTTGTCGGCAGGATCATCTTGTCACTTGTCAGAAGGATCATCCTGTCACTTGTCAGCCAAGGGGTGGCCAGTCAAGGACAAAAGATTGAAGACTGACTGTGAACAGAATGCATTCTGTCGACTGTTTACAGCAGGATCACCAGTGAAGGTGCAGGGGTGTGAATTGCACACAAGGCGTCCAGCATGCAGGCTGTCATTTGTCAGCAAAGGGGCGGTTACGCAAGGACAAAGGTTGTGAACAACTCAATGAATGCAGCTCTGTCACCTGTCAGCAGCGTGATAGCTAAATCAAACGAATTGATTATCCTGCTGCTCACAGGTGACAGAGCAACAGCATTCATGGAACTGTTTACAACCTGTGTCCTTGAATGACCACAAGGTGCAGTCAGAAGCATGCAAAGCTGTTGGGAGCATGTTATACGACATTTTCACTTGAGGTCTCCGCGTGGGTTTAGTTGCCAACATGCGTCAGGCCAAGATGGTCACAAGTTACAAATCAGAGACAAATGCAGGGATCATGGCAATGCAGCCAGAGCATGTGGTGCGCCTGACACATGCAGATCAATGTACGCAGGAAGAGCACGAACAAAAACCGCATGACACTCCAGGCATTCCTCAAGTGTGACAATGAGCAGATAAGTATGCTAAGTTCCAAGCAGGGCCAAAGCTAGAAGTACATTTCAGCACAGTCATCCAGCTATGGGTGTGTCTTGAGTGGGACAAGTAAGGAAGCATATATATGAACATTAGTACAGGATGTATAATGGGGCAGAGAGGGCTTGAATGGAGACTGACCTGACCAAGGCTGAGCAAACAAGTGGCTTATGGGGGCGAGGGGGCTGGACCACTCACCCCACTTGTTTTTGCCTGTTTCACTGTAGCTGTATGCTTGCTTGGGAGGCTGCAGCTGACTGCCGTAGACCTGTAGAGACTTTGGCTGACCCAGGATGGTCTGTACATACCTGTTTGTGACAGGATACTGCTTCTGCTTTGATGCATCAAACACCTGCGTACATGTAATGCAGATCGCCCAGGATATGGAAAGATTTGCAAACAGCTGTTCATCAGGCCTGCATGTTGCGAACTTGAGGTGACATTGACCATCATTGTGGCATGATGCTTGCTACGCGTTCATGCATGGCGTAAGAAAGGCATTGTTTATGGATTTGCCGAAACACACCGTAATATACAGAAGCAGCAGGTGGGAGATGACCACAAGGTCTGCAAGCGTCAGGCTCTCCCCAACAAGGAAGGTGCTTGACTTCAGATGAATTTCCAGTGTCTGTAGAGCTTTGTCAAAATCTGACTTGGCTGTTGCAACTGCTGTGGGCTCGTTAGACCGCAGACCAAGCATGGGATATGCCCAGCTCTCTGCCACCTTGTCAAGGACAAGAGCCCAGTCAATCCAGGCATCAATGAGAGCTCTTGTGGTGTCTGTAGCATCTGTGGGCTGTGGGTAGAGGGGGTAGCTGGTGCTCAATGAAGCAAGGTATCTTGCAATTGCTGAGCTTTCGGTCAAAGGTCCTTGAGGTGTTTCCAGCACGGGAACCTGTCAAATGCAGAGGCCCTTCAAAACTGCGCATTCATCAGTGGCATCGAAACGGCCTCGAGTGTCAACGCTTACTTTGCCATCTGGACGCAAACCAAGCATGCGCGGGGTCTGACTGCTTAGACCCCATGTGTATGGGGCCTTGACGATGTTGACATCAGCGTAAGAGGCAACAAGTTCGCATTTCGCTGCCCGCAACCCAGTGCCCCACAACCTGTACTCTTCCATGTGCGGCCGTGCGAGTCTAGCTGATCTGCCTTGTTTGGGTGCTGCAAATCGCAGCCAATGCCGAAGGCAATGCGGATCGGTTCACGATTTCTGCAGCGTCGATTTCAGGCGCGAACGGTGCGCACCCTGTCAGTGACTAGTAGCGACATTGTCTCGAAAGTCAACGTTTTGTGCCAAACCTATCGGCGTATCGAGAGTTCAAAGCAGGGTTTCTCAAGAGCTTTCGACAAGTTCTGCCAATTGCAGACTTACGGAAGTCGAACCTTGCCAATCTACGCCACTACTGTGTCCGCATCGACATTGCATCACCTGATCTTCTTGTCTTTGTGAAGTGCTCCCGTCCAGTCCGGGCAACAGCTCCGTGCCAGCTCTGTGCCACAAGGTCGCTAGTGACCGTATAGCTGACCCGTCGCGCTAGAGCAACAGCAGCACCGGCATGGCTGATGATGGAGATGACTATGGAGGAGGGTGAGCATTCTAGCGGTTGACAACGGCTCGCTTGTGTCGCTGCTCCTGTTTGAGCCTTAGCATGAGTCTGCAATACTCTGTAGCTGACCTCAGACTTGCGGCGGAATAGGGCTGATGATGTTTTTGATGAACCTGATGAGCCTGATGATGTCCAGGAAGAAGTAAGCCTTTGTCCTGATTTGTGTGGGTAATCTGTGCTGCCACGTTGCAAGGCTTAACGTCTGCACTTTTTGTAGCTGGAAGAAGATGGCGATGCTGAAATGCCTGATGCCGGCGCTGGACCAGACATCATTGACGGTCCTGCACAGCCTTCAGACAGACCAAAAATAACTACACGATACATGACAAAGTATGAAAGGGCTAGGATACTGGGCACGCGAGCCCTACAAATCAGGTGACACTCAAAGCTTCTAAGCTGCAATTTTCTTGCATGACTGTCAGTGTGCTCAGCGTAGCTCGTCTGGCAGATTTTCTGGGACTATCAGAGTTTCGCGGACAGCTCTTGCTTTGTTCAACTGACACATTTTTTTGATTTGTCCAGCATGAATGCACCAGTCATGGTTGAGGTCGGAGGAGCAACAGACCCACTTGAGGTACTCACTGCTAATACAACAGTGTATGCATTGTCACCTAGGAACACAGCCGTCAAGCCCATGTAGCAACTGCATCATGCTGCTGCCCTGCATACCCCTTAATCCCAGAATGCATGCTTTTGAGTGCATCAATTGAAAAGTGTACGTTTACAAGGGGACAATGTCAGCACATCACAGCATTGCATGCCAGTCTTGCTCACCAAGCAATACGTTGCATTTGGACACAGGACCTGCTTGCATCATCTGCTAGCAGATGCAACCTGCCAGTTAGCCAGATTTGGTGCTGCAGATTGCAATCATGGAGCTGCGCGAGAAGAAAATCCCTTTCACAGTGCGCAGATACCTTCCTGATGGCAGGTGTGCGACATCAAACTCTTTACTGGCCTGGTTTGTTGTGTTACACCCTGTGGAGACACACTCGTGCATGCGTAAAAGAATACACCTTCCTGACACAGACTTTCATTGCAGCTATGAGGACTGGAGTGTACAAGAATTGATCATCAGTGAGCGATAACAGCGTGTGCTTGTGTGCCACATCAGCATGCAGAGGTTGTGTTCACGCAGCAGGCGGATCCAGTTGCATACCCCATGTGAGTATGAGCAAGTCAGTTGCTGAGAGTCTGTTGCATCTGGAGCATCAGCAACAGGTAGTGCTTACCTGCTCTGACGATCATACTGACAGCCCAGCTTTCCTTGAGTCCAGATCTCTAGAGGACAAAATTCATGTAGAGGTCATTGGGTAATCCCTGACAACCTGTGGCTTTACCAGCAGCAATCCAGCATTATCTGTGTATTTACTTTCTGACTTGAAATCGAGCATTGCTTTTAGAGCGGCTCTGTTCGACTTCCGATTTTCCAAATGTCACTGCAATGTCAAGCAAAGCACTGGTGGTATGCTAGATGCTTTGTGGCTGGCAGCACGTCTGTCAACCCAAGCTCAGCCCCCTCTGTAATACAATACTTCTGACACATGTGGTACTTGTAACACATGCATGCATATGCAATTCCTACATGCATGCATGCATGCATGCATATGCCTGCCGACTTGCAGTGTGTTCACTTTCGTACACATGAAATTGATCCTGACGGCTTACCACAAGTGCGTTTCGGAATTGGCGTCGAATTCATACCACCAATCAGAAGCATGCATGCCATGATTGGGATTTTGCTAATTTTGATCAATATGGTTTCGGAGCGAAGCTTTTTTTTCTGAGTCCTGTCAGACACATCAGTGGCTTTACACCGCCTGGTGCTGGCTGACCACATTCAACACGATATCCAGATGCACCTATTCCAGTTCTGCCGTTTGGACATGAGTCTGCAACCATTGTCAGCATACTGCCTGACTTGACATGCTGCTATCTCAGCCGTTGACTGAGCACACAAGTGTCAACGGCTGGCGAAGTCCTTGTGCTCAGACCATCTTCGTGCGACGTTGTGGCAGGCGGCCTACTGAGCGATTGTCCAGTAGTTTCGCACGGGCTTCTGCCACCAGCCCTGACGTGATCGTAGTTGGAGGAGGTGCAGCAGGCCTTACAGCAGCATACTTTGCAGCTAGTGCTGGAGCACAGGTGAGGCTGCGCTCTTTTGTCCATTCTGGAATCGAGTTTTTTGTTCTGTACAGTATGCCACAGGGAGCATTTTCAATACGAAGCAGAAAAGCTAAACTTACTTGCAAAGATCCAGCCTGGCCACGTGTTGCAGGTCACAGTACTTGAAAGAAGCAAGGAAGCTGGCAATAAGGTGCTGATATCAGGTGGCACTCGCTGGTAATCTTCACATGATCAAGCTGTCATGAAGCTCAATCTGTATGTCCAGAGTGCTGTCTTGTCAAGGCAGTGTTTGCTGTATGCAGCAATGTGCTGCCGATGCATGTGGACCTCAACAAGGACTATTTCACTGAGTCCAGCAGGAGTGCTCTCAAAGCAGTCTTTGCCTCTTGGTCCCTGGAGCAGTGCAAAATCTGGTATGCTCCGCTCAACTATGTGCTGTTGTGACAATGTTGACATATGTCATTTTGCTCATTGCCATCAGAAAGACTTGCAGAATACTCATTCAAAAGCATTGCCAAAGCTCTGGGTTGCTTACACTGTTTGAGGCAGTCTTGTGTTTGGTCTGCAGGCTTGAAAGCTCAGATCACATAGGTATCCCTCTGGCCTGTGAGCTTGCTGACAGCAAGTACTTCCCAGTAAGTAACTCTGCCAAGGAAGTCAGAGACAAGATCCTGCAAGCTTGCCTGCAAAGGGGTGTCAAGATTAGGTAGGCCTGAACTGACATAGTATGCCTCTCTGTCTGTGCTGGCGCACAAAGTTGTGTCACCATGTCATGATCCCATGAACGAAACTGTACCAAATGCCTCCTATCGCCTTTCACTGCTAGCCAACCCAATGTATGTTTTGTAGGTACAATGCTGGTTTAGAGAGGCTGCAATCACAGGACAACATGGGGTGGCAGTGCAGCCTTGCTGATGGCAAAGTGCTTGAAGCAAAGAGAATTGTAGGTGACCTGCAAAGTCTTGTTGCCTTGTTGACCAACATATCCTGATGCTATATCAGCTGTTCCATGAAGGCGTTTGTGTGCAACATGCACTGCAGGACAAGCCGTGCCGTGCTGTGCTGTGCTGTGCTGTGCTGTGCTGTGCTGTGCTGTGCTGTGCTGTGCTGTGCTGTGCTGTGCTCCAGTCAACGTGTTCTTACACCTTAAGTTGTATTCCAGCAGACAAGCTGTCAGCCCTGAACTTGTCTGCAGGTTGTAGCAAGCGGCGGTCTGTCTTACCCACATCTTGGAACAGATGGCATCGGTCACAGGATCATGTCAAAGCTTGGTCACAGCATGCAGCCCATGTACCCAGCCCTGACACCCCTCAAGGGACCCCACCCAGGAGGGCAGCAGCTGGCAGGTATGCCTTTGCCCTGCCCTGCCCTGTGGTCAGATTGTATCTTGTAGTGCAGATGATTGTCCCAAAGAAAAACAGTTGCAAACATGTGCATTGATCTGCTTGTAGCCTTTGCAGCTGTGATGCCGGCAGGTATGCTCAAATGCAGCAGACTGACGCATTGTGCAACAGCTATTGACATGCCAGCAACAGCTGCCACCAGCCTCTCTTTTCACAACCCAACAAGTCATGCCACATGCAGGTCTGTCATTGTACAGTGTGGAAGCTGCAGCAATGGTCAAGAATACACAGAAGAGTAAGAGGAAGGCCACCACGGCAGCCCGAGCTGGTTTGCTGTTCACGCACAGGGGGTACAGTGGGCCTGCTGTGCTTGACCTCTCCCATCATGCCATCATGGCAGCTGCAAGAGGGTTGGACAAGCCAGGTACGGCATCTGAAGGAGCATGCTTGTGATGGAATTTGTATGAAGCATGTTGCTGTTGCTGTGTCCAGCGGGTTGATCCGCACACATGCCAAAATAAATGACAGCTGCCAAGCTTCTCTTCTGTTACAGCAGTGCCTCAGAGTCACCAAAGTACCTTTGCCTTTGGCGATGTCAAGCAATGCTGATGACCAGATTGTGAAACGAATGCATGTCTGCTTTGCAGTCATCAAAATGAACTGGACAGGTCAAAGTGTGGAATCATGGCGGGAGCTTCTGGATGGGTCTCAGGGGGGTGCAGCAGGAGTGGGGGCTGTCTTGCACAGACAAGGCCTGCCCAAACGACTGGCAGATGCCCTGTGCCAAGAGGCAAACGTGACTGGCACACCATTGGCACAGCTCAAGAAGGTGATTGCTGTGAAGCTCTGGGTTTTGCAATCCTATCTGTGCTGATCCAACTTTTGCTTGGCTAGCAGTCTGATCATCTTTCAAAAACAAAAGCAATGCTGCAAAATATGGTGTGCGTTACAGATTGCTGGCTGATGCAACAGCAAATACAGCCAGTGCCTCGTCTACTCTAAGTGAGTAGCAGTATCAGCAATGCCAGCATGTTGCCAGACAAGTATTGACACACATCATTTTGAAAGATTTGAATACACTGTAGTGTATTGCAGGCAGACCGAGTGAAGCTGCTGGAATTGCTGACAAGCTATCCACTTCCTATCACAGGCCATGAAGGCTACCCAAAGGTGTGTTGTAGCTGACAGTACAGAGCATGTCATGCATATACTTGTGCACAACATTGGCTTAACCTTGCGCTTTCACTTGGTCTGAGAACTTATGGTATCACTCACACTGGGGTTGTTTGGCTATACATCTTTCTCTCAATGGTGCGCCTGTGACGTTTGGCAATTTGTCCATGTGATATTTGCCCCTTTGTTGACTGGCTAGGCTAGTATGGTGTCGCGGCAGCAGTCGTTTCGAAGTTCACATTGTGCATCGGGTTTGGTACTCCTTGCAGGCAGAAGTCACCGGTGGAGGCATTCCGCTGTCAGAAATCAACTGCTCAACAATGCAAAGCCGCAAGCTGAAGGGTTTGTATGTGTGCGGCGAGATTTGTGATGTTTTTGGCCGCATAGGTGGCTTCAATTTTTATTGGGCTTGGTTGTCAGGCAGGCTGGCAGGTGTTTCTGCTGCCCTAGATGCATGAAAGGTTAGCACCAACGTCAGCTGGTGTGCAATTGGCCAACCTACGAATATATTGGACCATGGTGTCCATGCAGGCTTGCTGCACTCCAGCCTGTCCAGACGATATTTATAACATTTCGGTTGCATGGGATTGCACAGAGAGTCTCGCAGCTGTGTTATGTACGTATGGACTCAGTCGTGATAAGCGCACTGCTATTGTACACTGGTCATGGAAACAGGGTCAGCGGAAGCATCCTTCACACAGTCGGGTATGCTTGGGGGAAAACATTCAGCGACGACGATGCTCCTGTCCTGCTATGAGCAGCTGAATTACTCAGGAGTTTGCTGCAGGATTTATGCGACCATCAGCCCGGCGCGAGGACGGTTCGTTGTTTGTAAGCGTAGCCAATGTTGCTCGCTGCTGCGAACTGCCGTCGCATACCACCTTAGAAATAAGAGGTGCTTTTCGCAGATGACACCAGGAAGCGGACACAGGTTGTTGATTTGCTGAATCGAACAAAACAACTCACCCGGTTGCCTTGGCGCAGACTGGCGCAGCAGCTGCAGCAAAGTCTTCATTACTCACCATGCTCGTAAGCTTTCATTACTCACCGGGGCCGTAAGCGTTTTGGCTGCACCTCGAGTCAAGACCTGAGTGGAGACCACAGTCTCTTGACAATCCACACAGAGTTCACGCAAGGCTCAGGACCTGGCAAGAGACGAGTGTTCACCAGCAGGTGCCGTCAAGATAGCAGCAGCCTGCAGGTGAGGCTACAGCGTGAGCTTGGCCTCGTTGCCTTTGCACCCTATAGTAGCTACAAGTATAGCCAGAGTTCACGCGCCTCGTGAGTGAAACACTACAACAAGATGGTCGCCTCCAACAGCACCGCCAGCTATCGGTGGCTGACGGTGCTGTCTGCTCTCAGCTTGTGTGGCCCCCCTGCTCCAGCTAGGAGGGAATCCGATTTGCCGGTGCGTCGTATGGCCTCCCACACGCACGCCCCATCGCACGAGATAGTTTTGACGGTAACCAATCCTGCTTGCTCGCAGAGTCCCGAAGCTTCCGTGAACAACATCACCGGCGGCATCAACATGTTTGTTGACCGCACGCCTGTGCGTGGGGGGACTATCCCAGCCCACCGCGGTAACAAGCAGGTGAGATTCCTGGCAATGACCGCTTCCCATGTGTTTTATGCCGACCGTCTAATTTGTCTTGACATCACGTCTCTGCGACACACTGCCAAGCTGGATGTCCTGCCATGGTCCTGCAGGCTGCCAAAGCTTCAAAGACTCCCAAGCCTCCCGATCCCGAGGACACTGTGTCTTCACTGCTGGACAGCAGGTGCATTTTGCTTTCCATCTTTTTTGGTCTGTTGTTATGCTCCAGCTCAACTCAGCATCTTGACTGTAGCCACCTGAAGGTTAGTTTTTGGGTTGTCCCTTAGCGACAACCCAAAGGGAAAGTTAGTTGCATATCTCTCATATAATGCCACTTGCAGACTCAAGAAGAAGGGCATCTTTGAAAGGCTTGATGGCAGAACGCCTTTCAAGAAGGCTAACCAAGTTCCAAAATGTCCTTCGCCTCCTGAAGTAAGGCACATCTTGACGCCCTGCAGACTTTGCTCCACCATCATGCCACTGTGGGTTTTGCTTTGCACAGGATCTCAGCTCAATTCATGTTGACAACCTCTTGGAGTATCTTGATACCATTTTGCTTTTGACTGTCTTCGTTGGTTTGATGCTCTGTCCTTTGAGCGCACTGTTATCTCATGCATAGCTGGTTGAATACTGCAGGCTGGAAGACCTGCTGAAGCTTCCGACCCTATAGAGAATGTGTCTTCTGTTCACAAGGCCTCTTCTGAGCTGGACAGCAGGTCAACTCTACTTGTTGTGTGGTCAGCCTGTGCTTGTTAAGCTTTTGTTCAGCTCGGTATCGTGACTGCAGCCATATCGAGTTTGGCCACAGCATCTTTCAATCATAATATGTCATCATTCATCTACAGGCCAAAGAAGAAGGGCTTCTTCAGCATGGTTGGTGGCAAGATGCTCTTCAAGAAGGCTTCTCCCCTTGACAACCCCTCTACCAAGCTCAAAGTGAGGCACCTTTCTTTACATCGCCAAGCCCTGCTGTCCTTGCTGCCCACCAACACGCCCCACTGTGCTGTGCTTTGTGCTTTACTTTGTCTCAACTTTTGGGTCCAGCTCAACCTATGGGTGTAGACATGGCTGCAGAAACATTTAACCATGCCAATTCCAATGCCTTTTCTAGTAGAGCATGCCCAAGTGTTGCAGCTCATGGGCCGCGACAGTATTGCTGACATTTTGGTGTTGCTGTGCAGGTAGGACAGATGGACCCCTGTGCAGAAGAGAGCACCCATGACTCCACCACCACCACCATGAAGGACGCTCACCAGGTATCATTTGTGCACGCCAACCTCTGTCAACCATGTGGAGCTCGTGTACAACTTTCTTTGCTGGAACTCTGTCACCAAAGCCACTCCCAACCTGTCAGGCACAAACCCATATGCTATGACCTTGTTGCTGTGCAGGTGGGACAACTTGAGCCTGGTTCTGGAGACTCTACCATTGACTCCACCATCACAGA
>JAABUK010004731.1_pt1 | contig 21881 bp, 27 predicted proteins | sample 5559141 | NCBI WGS metagenome assembly JAABUK01 (sample SAMN10711869, study PRJNA513367) | rock metagenome | isolation source: Antarctica rocks | place: Antarctica: Victoria Land, Pudding Butte nord | collected 2016-01-03
CACTGCAGTGGCTTTTGAGCTGCAGCTCCATCCCATACCTGCTGATGGAATCCTAACCCAAGCACAGGCTATATGGCCCATTGAAACAGCCATGGAGGCCTTCCAATGGTATTATGAATGGCAGCAAACAGCCCCCATTGAGCTGGAAACTGAATATGCTTTGGCCACTGTCCCCGGGGTGGGACAGGTGGCAGCTGTCAGCATTACTAATTGGGACCCTGAAAATACCACTAGTGTTACCCAGGCTTTTGAGGTCAGATACCTGCTGCTGCTGCTCATTATGGTCATTAGTGTGATAATCATTGTTACTGTTGTCATCATTGTCATAACCATAGTTACTGTGGTCATCATCATCATGACTATCATTGTTACTGTTGTCATCACCTCCACCCTCCTCTTCTTTGACTTCCGCTTTGCCTTCTACCACTATTCTCCTTCTCCCTCACCTTTTTCTTCTTCTTCTTCTTCTTCGTCTTCTTTTCCTTTCCCTGCTTCTGTTCTTGTACAGTGACAATTTCATTGACTCTGCAGGCTTTCTTGCCTCAAGCTCTGGCAGCAGGCGCAGCAGAGGCAGTACCAGACGAAGTCACACTCACAGGATATTTAGATTCCTACACAGCAAGGCTTGCTCCCGGCGACCTAGCCTACTACATAAACGACCGATTCCTCCTTTCAATTCCTGATGAATTAGCAGACAGCCTGATCACTCTGTTTGCTAACTCTTCGGGCCCAGATTATGACCTGCTGATTGCGCCTTCTCCCAACTTGGTGTCCAAGAACAACAGTGATACGGCGTTTGGGTACCGTAACACCTGGTATGTGTGGGTTTGGCCCTTCTGGGCTCGTACTGCTGGCGGAGCTGCTGTGGACGGTATGTTTCAAACCCAAACTTTGAAGCGGCCAACTCAAATTTTGAAATGGCCAACACAAATTTTGAAATGGCTTGCAAAGCATATCACTGATTCCCTCTGTGCTACTGTTCTTCTTTCCTGTTATGCACTTTATGAGCAGACCCTCACACTCAGCTAATGCAAGTTGTGTAGCTGATGTCACACTGTTACTGATCTTGCTTCTGTCTTGTGCATGATTGGCAGGAATTCAAACTGAGCTCAGCTTTTGTCTGTCTGTGTGTCAAGACTGAGCTCAGCTCTTGTCTGTACATGCGTCACCGACACACTGGTTCTGAACCCTATATGCTATTTAGCGTACAGGCATGTGCACCTGAGACTGCCATTGCTGCATGTAAAGGCGATACAGAACATATTGCATGGGCTGCACATGCTAGTTGGCCTACAGGCATGCGCACCTGAGATTATCATTGTTGCATGTACAGGTGATGCAGAACATATTGCATGGGCTGCACAAGGAGGAGAGATCCTTGACCTATATGCTGAAGGCCATTACCTCAACATGAACAGGTTTGACAGTGCAGACTCCACTCAGACTTGCTTCCCACCAGATAACTGGGCAAGGCTACAACAAGTGAAGACGGAGTATGACCCCCACAACTTGTTTCGGCCTCTGGACTATTACAGAACAAATGACGGCTTCAGCGGTGTTGCTGCAAACTGATGTGTTGAGTCATGAACATCATTTTGGTCTTCTTGAACAGCCCAAACAGAAGGAACCTCTGCTCGAAGTACTGCACTAGTGGTAGGAGATCATGCTGGGAGCCTGTTATAGTCAGCTGAGATTTCAGCTGCAATGGCCATTTGGACCGGTACTGAATGTTGTGTGAGTGCTATAGCCGTGGCTAGCTAGTCAGAAATCTATAGATAGTCAGAAATTGTGTGACTTGACAGAACAGCATTTAGCATCATTCAGGCAATTGTAGTACATGCTACAGATAGAGTGCTTCATCAAAATGCTTGTCAGTGACATATGGTCATAGCAAAGCGGGCATTTTTGTGAACATTGCTGCGCCTATTTTATGCAGTTGCTCAGTACTGTCATACTGTTAGAATGTGACTGCCATAGCTTGGTAAGTTACAGCTGTCAGTTGAACAGTGTCCTCTGTGGCCTGTCTCACTTACTGTTTTGTGGTTGAGCTGGACACACTTCAAGTCTAAGTCACGCAAGCAAGTTGGAAGGGATTGTCAAATTGCTGGACAGACTTTGTGCACTCTCCAAGAAGGGCTAGCAGGTTAAGCTGCATGCAATTATGGTTGCTGTGAGTTTCTACTGAATGCAGATGGTTCCTCGCCTAGCAGCGCTGAAAGCAGGCAGCTGCTGTCGCATGCAGCGCAGCACTAACGCGTCTGAAACAATGCAAAATTGGTGACTGTAATAGGCTTGAGTCACTGCATGTACATGATGTATGAGCAACGTTAACGCATATGAAGCGCAAAGATGTACTTGCAAGCCTTAAGGCTTGGGGTGCAGCCTTGGGGTCCCCCTTGGGGTGCCCCTTGGGGTGCAAGCCTTGGGGTGCCCCTTAGGGTGCAAGACTGTTGCCAACCTCCATATGGGTGAATGCATTTTGCACCGACTGTCAGCAATAGAGCATGTATTTTGCCCTAGACGCTGTCGCAGTGCTTCAATGTTAGACAGTCAACTCGAGCTGTGGTACGCACTGGTATGAAGAAGAGCTCCTCCCAACATGCCATTCCGGGAAGCTGGACCAGAAGCTGTTGCCGACTCGCTGCACTTCCCACAAACAGGCCAGTCACACAAACGAACATCTGAAGAGCCTGTTTAAGTTAGCATGCGAGTTGTGCAAGGCCAGCTGCAGGAGGCAGGAGCACCTGTAGCTCTGAAGGTATCACACGCGACGGACTATGCTATGATCTGGGGGATGCCCAGAGACCCATTGTCGACACCATATTGACTGCCACCAATGCCTTGAATGTACAACCGCTATTTGACGTACACTATGCCACGCAAGCATGCCGCCCTCACAGTGTGCCTTCACGTAAGTTTTGATGGCATGCCCGGTCAAAGCACCAAAGTGACCAGCCACGAGTAAATGCAGGGCATCAACTGGTTCGGCTTCAACAATGCTTCCACAATGCTTGATGGTTTGTGGGGTCAAGATCCATTGTCGAAAGACTTTGCGACAGTGGTCCTTCGACTGAAACTCCTAGGCTTCAATGCCATCAGACTACCTTTCAGCTTCCAAGATCTGTACAACTTGCCAACCAGGGACTGGTGCGGCCAGTGGAGCTGCCCGTCACCCACAGACATGGCTGACGGTGTCATGCCGCCAGGTCACAAGCTTAAGCCAGGTCATAGCCTTCCAGATCTGCCATCTCCTCCACAGAGGAGAAGCTCTACCACTTGCAACGACTACCTCCCTAGCAGCAGCACCTACGACCGCTTCTGCTGGGTAGTGCACTTCTTTGCACACAATGGCTTCTTTGTGTTGATTGACAACCATCTGAGGGAGGATCAAACAGCACTTCAAGATGCCAACAGGTAGACTGGGTGCAGCTTGGCATTATATATATCAATCTGCATCGAAATCTGACATTTGGCATGCTATGATTCTCCAGCAGAGTGCAAACTCACATCTCATATGCAGCCAGTATCTTGTATGGCTGCTTCACACTGTAATAAAACAGACAGACTGTACAGCAGCTGTGTTAAAGAGTCAGCTAGCCCGCCAACACAGTGCACCCAAACCTGATTTGCTGCATGTGGAAGTCTGCGTCCTGATACGTGATACCGGCATGTGTCAGCTTGCTGCATATTGCTACAAAGCTGCCTCCAGTAACATCAACATGCTTGTCTCCCTCCATCCATGCACTGCCACAGCTATCAAGAGTTACCGCAATACCATTAAGGCAAGTCTGTATGACTGTCAGATGCTGATGCAGATGGGCGCAAGAGTGGGCAAAGCTGGTGGCAGATCTGATCAAGGACAAGGTGACCTCCAGTCACCTGCTCATAGATGTATTGAATGAGCCGGACAATTATGGGATCTGGTGGGAAGCAGGCACTGGCAAACCAGGTGAACTAGCAGCATCATATTAATATTGCACGACTATTGTATCGAAGACTCTTTTGTGACGTTGATTAAGTCTTGAAGCCACTGGGTTTTGTAACATTTCACTGCAGGCATTGCAAGCCAGGTGAATCAGCAGCATCATATTAACATTCTCCAAATATTGTATGAAGCAGTCTTGTGACATTGATTGATTCGTTGAAGCCACTGTGTTTAGTGTCTTGGACATTTTGGGCATATTGGGCATTGCACAGGCTGTACACAACCAATATGCACTCAGAACAGCATATGTTATGATGCGTAGATTCAAGCAGCTCAGCATACTTCTTGCAAGTGCATCCATGCTAGTTACACACATCAACATCATATGTGTGTTCGAAGAGACTTGCACCAATTCTTTGCATGGAACGACAACCTAGCGGGCTGCTTGCTTGCTTGCTTGCTTGCTTGATGAATGATCAATTTATAAATTAGTTGATTGGTTGGTTGATCGGATGACTGATCGATTGATCAACTTGCAAAGCAAATTTGACGTTCTTATTACTGCAGAGCCCACAAACCACCTCTCTGGATGATTCAGGTTTGGGAGACCTGTATCTACTTGCCATGGATGCTATCCACCATGTGGCCCCAGAAGTGCCCTTCTTCCTAGAGGGCACAGGTCAGAGCGGCATCGGCGCTAATTGGGGTGACGGCTTCGCTACGGACGCACAGCTGATCAGGGACCACGGCCTCAGTGACCCCAATTCCTTCTTTCAGGTGATCCTGTTGATGTACTGCAGTGCAAGTTGGATAAAAAAGTTACAAGTGATCACTCATCAGCATGGCCTGTTTTGCTGATAAGCTGCAAGAAATACAGCAAAGACAGATGGCAAGTATAGCAAAGAAAGATAGCAGCTATAGGAACTTAGACCTGTAGCATTGTAGAAATATGGCAAGGTAGACCTGGCTAGCATGTGCAGTTCTTCCCAACATGTCTGTGCAGCTGTGACTGCTCTGTCAAAGCACTATCTGGGCGCCAACTGAAGCGGTTTACACAGGCTGTGAGTAGCCCCCACATAAACAGCTCTGTTGCAGCTCTTTTCAGTCAGTTTGGCTGTAGTTCAGGCCTAACTGGCCAGCCCCCTAAGCTCCTTAACTTGTTCCTGTTGCTGGTCCTACTGAGGCAATCTCCTGTCAAGCACGCCTGTTTCCATAGATTTGTTTCTGCATGTTTACAATGAAGCTAAATTGATCATCTTATGCCTTGTTGATCGTAATTATGAAACGATAAAATTGATTTTTCTATGACATGAGTCATGCATGGCACGCACCCACTTGAGTAAGCTGAGCTAAGTGCTGTTCATGCAGGCCTTGATGACTAAGCCATACGCTCATCAGGTTGTGATCTGCCCTCATGTGTACGGCCCAGCTGTGACTCACTCCAGCCAGGGGGCCACAGGGCAGGGCCTTTTCCAGCGCCTTTCGGCCTCCTTTGGGCACCTGACACAGCAGGGCCTCCAGGGCCCTCAAGGGCAGGTCAGAAACATTATTTGTTTTTCTCTCTTTGTTTTTTGTCTTTGTATCTGTCAGATCAATGATGTGCCCAGTCTGCAAATGAGCTGCATGGAATCATGATGCATGGGTGAAAGCTGATTGGCTACAACCGCACCACCTTCACTAATCTGTCATTCACTCACAGACGAGGCCGCAATGTTTCGTTGAATGTTGGAAGTTCCATGTCACACAAGTTGGGGTCAAACCACCTGCAAATCAATGTCATGCTTGTCAACCTCTTCACATTCCCCTCATCACATGCATTTGACTGAATCAATGTGAAGCGCAAATCCCTGAAGACAGAGAAGATATAGTGCTTGATTGATTGATTGAACTTTTGCTATGTAGATGGTGTTCCCTGTTGCCATTGGCGAGTTTGGTTCTAGATTTGAGGAGTCTCAGGACGTTCAAGCCATGCAAGATTTGTCATCCTACTTAGGTAAGTGACTGCTCATCCAGATGGGAAAATTGTGCTGGCATTGACCACACATACTTCTCAGCATGATTGGTTTCCTGGACACTCTAACACATCTCCACAATGTCTAAACGCGTTTTTACTGTCCCCAGACATTTCTGAGTTTAGATTTTGAGTTTAGATTTCCACTGTTTCTGAACTCAAATAGATGTTTTGGGATTGAAAAGAACTTCTGTTACCCTTACAAGTCAGTCAAATGGCTTTTGACCTTGCTATCACAGACCCTGCTTCCATTGAACCCTTTTTTCTCATTTGTTCGTTTCATATTCTTTGACAGTCTTGCTGAAGAGTCATGTTCTCCTTATGACCCTTTGTCACATCGTTCAATCTGCTAACAAGATATTCCTTGTTCTTCACGACTACTTCTGTGTCTGGACACATCGGTAGCCATTTGCTTATCTCTGTGAGGAAGATGAAAAGCAGCGGCTGGCGTTGTCTCAGTCAATTCCGTGAGCAGTACACTGTCAGCCTATCAGCAGCAATCATACAGGGCTGCTCATGCATGTGACACATCAAGCTTAATGCTGATGCACCAAAGCATCTGCACTGCAAACTCAGCTCTGCAGGCGCTTCAAGCGTCCTTTTTACATGTATGTGTGGCTTGTGAGCTGTGCAGCGCCATAAGCATACACTCATAGGAACAGCGTTCCTTGCTACTAGACCCAATGCACTGCTACTAGACCCGCATTGTCACGCAACTGCTGCAACCTCTGGCACCTGTTTTACAAGCTGTATACCAATAACTGTAACCGTCAAAAATGTGGTGCACCACTGTTGCTGAAGGCAGTGCAAGACTGCAAGCAACTCCTGTAACCTTTGTGGCCTGTTTCTGCTGTCCACCCTAGTCTGTATCCACTGAAACTGTAGTGAAGGCGGTGTATGACTGCAGGCAACTCCTGTAACCTTTGTAACCTGTTTCAACTGCTGTCTACCCTAGTCTGTAACCATCAACATTGTAGTGAAGGCAGTGTATGAGTGCAGGCAACTTTTGTAACCTTTGTAACCTGTCTCAACTGCTGTCTACCCTAGTCTGTAACCACTGCAAGTGTAGAGCACCACTGTTGCTGAGGGCAGTGTATGACTGCAGGCAACTTCTAAAACCTTCATAACCAGTTGTGAATGCTGTCTGCCCTAAATCACAACCACTGGAACTGAAGTGCACCATACCCTGGCACATCCAACAGACTTGAGATTGGACACAGGGTGTAAAACGCTTCTCTCTCTCCCCACTGTTGCTGAAGGCAACAGTGTATGAGTGCAGGCAATGTAGGAGGGGGGGCAGATGGGGAGCATGCACCTATTCCCCACTGGTTCTACTGGTCTTGGAATGCCAACAGCGGCGACACAGGTTAGACACCATTTCCTGTCACCTTGAAACATACCTATCAAACAGTGCAGAAAGCTGATCAAGCAACAGCTCAAGCTGTGCCTCACGAAAATGTTCTACAACAGCTAGACTATTAGCAACAGGTGGCAAGCCATGTCTATCATCTCCTTTGCAATCCATTGGGTTTGCATTGAGAGCAGGCATGTGGCTCAACCAGTTTGAGTCTTTTGTTGTTTGACCATAACGTAGAATGCAGTTGTGAGCCCAGGCAGTCATGGCAAGGCAGTCTCACACTGCACAGCATGGCTGAGCACCACAAGTCTTGAGTGCGAGACATCTTTTTTATTCTCAGGGTGTGCTTGCACCCCTGGGGGCCCTCTGCACCCCTCTTGGCTGCATTCTATAGGGCTGGTTGGGTAGGAGGGTAAATGAATGAAATTATTGTGAAGTTTGCTGTTCATGTGTGTGGTATTGTGTGGAACCTTTGCTTTGTGCCTTTGGAGCTTGCTCTGGTTGCAATCGTGGCAGGGGTCCTTGCAACCGTGACAGGGGTACTTGCAGTTATGACAGGGGTCTCTGCAAGTTGCAGGGGGCATTGTGGCTGATGACTGGACCTCCATTCATTGGAGGAAGTTAGAGTACTTGATCAGCTGTGGTCTCAGACCCTGGTACCTTGACAACACAGACCCTGGGGCAAACCCATCCTCAGCCCCCCAGTCCAGCTTTGCCCCCACCCCGAATCCAAATTACACCACCCCTGAAGCACCCCATGTGCTTGCGCAGCAGCAGCAGCAGCAGCAGAAAGGTCAGCAACAAGCTTGGGCATATCCAGTGCAGACTTCTAGTCAGAATGTGCAGCCTAATCAGTCACAGTCAGGCCAGCAGTGTCAGAGTGCGCCCAGCGGTGGCGCTGCTGCTGGGAGTGGTGTCCAGGCGGTGGTAAAGGTGGGCCAGCCGTGGCAGTCCAGCCCTGGGCGGTGGCAGTGTGATGTGAACATCACCCTGATCAATAAAGGTGTGGTGATTAGTGTTGCTGTATGATGTGCGACTGTAAATGCACAATGGAGGAGAGCATTTAACTTTTGCAATGAACACGGCATTTGGCTGCATGAATGTATTGATATTGAAGGTTGCATCAAACACTTGCTTGCAGAATACTTTCTCAAGTACGTCTGTGACACAGGAACTCGCAGCTTATGAATGTGTTTGCAGGAGGAAGTTCATCTTGTACACTGCTTGACAAGTGAAGCACTTTTGCTGGGGACATGATGTGGGGGAAGCATGCACATCAGACCATGCATGTGGTGTTGAAGTTCCCTTCATGTGCATTGCAGGGCACAGTACCATTCAGACTCCCTGGCACCTGTCTGTGCAATGCAGCCAGTACGAAGCAATCACACAGAGTTGGTGCTGGCAGCCCAGCATACAGCAAAACACAGTATCAGGTTCTGCTACTGAGACCTGGCAATCACTTGCATCTGGAGCTGAAAGCAAAATAGGTTACATTGTGGAATGCCAACGTAGATCTGTCGCTTCCGATGAGTTCAGTCCTCACTCTGTGCTAATCAATGGCATGTCCTGCTTCATGATCAAAGAGTAAGGGTCCTCATGTAAAGCTGTATGTCAAACAAAGCTGAGAGATTCAAGGATATGTCCAGGAAGGCCAGTATAGCATTTCAACTAGCAAGTGGGATCCAATATGTTGAATGTACTATTGTGCTGAATGCAGCAACTGAGACTGTAGACATATGTGTACAAAATACCAAAACTATTTAGCCAGTGTAAGTGGAAGTCAGTAGGCTGCATACAAGCTACTCTAGTCTCTCATTTTGCTGTGAACAAGCCAATGTGACAGTGCACAATTGCAAAAGTGTGATGTCACGAAACATGCTACTTGAACAAGTCAACTTTCCTCTTCTCCAGGTCTGCTGCCCAAAGAGCAGCTCCAACAGTATTGCTAAAGGCAAAAGCCCAACTTGCAACAGGCACAGCGCTGAGCAGAGCTGCTGCAATGCCAAACTGCCTATATGCTAGCTTGTGAGAGTCCGCAACTGCCATTTGCTGATCATAGGATTTGATGCCCCTCATGCGCAGGTAGTTTGACATGAAGGGAATTGTTGCCTTGTCACCAGAGGTGAATGACAACAGCACAGGTGCAAAAGGGACCACAGATGCTAGAGGTGATGACATGGCAGTCATGGCTGCTGACGAGGCTGAATGGATGACAAATCCCTGCAGGGTTCTTCTGGACTTGCGCTCGGCTTCACGCTTTGCAGCTTGTGCTTGCATGAAGGTGTTCAGACCGTCCAGCTCGCTTCCACTGATTTGCCTTACAGGGAACACCCCTTGCTCTACAAGGCACACAGGGTATCAGTCTAATGCTGCCAGTTTCCTGGCATTGCTTTTACTCAAAACATGAAGACTGAACCAGACATCAGCAGGATACCTCTTAAAACGTCTTCAAACAGCTTGTCTTGCAGGATGCGCATGGTCTGGCTAAAAGCAAAGTATAGAGGCACTGAAGCCTCTCCTATAATCAGCAAGCCTGTGACAAGCTTTCCAAATACGCCAACGCCCATCCTGTGCCCGATGAACCTCAACTGGGTGCCGTATGTGCCCCACGCAAGGGCAGCAATTGCCCCAACGGAGGCAGCGCTCATGCCGGCCAGGAACCCGCCTATCCTCTTGTTCAGGTTTGGGCGACGAGACAGGTGCACAACGCCGCGCAAAGGGTATACTCCTGGCGGTGTGGAAATCATATTTGGACTCGGAATAAGACTGTCGACTTTCTGGCCAGGGTCTACTCAAGTCAAAGTAAAACACCTCCTAGATCACTGCGGCCACTTTGTCAGTCTGCCCAACTTGACGTACAGATCTCTAGGACATTGCTTTGCTCTGCGATAATGCTGTGGTGCATCTGCCTGGATGAATGATGCTGAATGAAGCAAGCACGGAGTACTGAGTGCTGTTGGCAGGACTTGGACTTTGAAGAACAACGTTTCATCTTCGAACAGGCTTGGTCCAAGTGACATGCTACGCGGTACAGAACCGCAGCATGACTCAAGTGAAGTCACAGATTTGCGAAATGCGCTGCAAAGCTATCAGGAAAGTCTCGCCGACCTTGACACGATCCGCCAGCCAGGTCAAAACCTTGACGATACTCAGGAGGTAAGCTTGCTCAACACAACTCCAGCCAGTGAAGGCCAACTTCTCAGGAACAATCGTTCTTCAGGTCTACCTTGAGCTGGTGGACGCGATCGCCTTAACACAAGATGCTTTGCACGCACTGCAAAGCACCCCTCCTCAGGAGGAAGACCAAAAAGATAGCAAAATACAAGAATATGAAGCCAGTGTAGAAATCCCGACGCATGACTTGAATCAGGTGCGCGTGACAAGCAGCTGAATGCGTATTCAACAACTAGGTGGCAACTCAGTAGTGACAGCAAACGAGACATGTGCAGCAGGTCCAGACGCTTCTTGCTGCTGCATTGCCTCAGTCTCACAATGCTCAGCCTGGTGTTAATCACAAACGACAGTTCCAACAGCCACACCACAGCCAGCCAGTCAAGAGACAAAAGCAAGGCCCTGCACCAACCAGTAATATCGTCGGCATAGGACCTCAACCTTTGCAGCAGCATGTTGCTCAGAATCCAGCCATTGCACAAGCCAGAGCTGATTTGGCAAAGGCATCAATACATCCACGCAACAAATATGCTGACAAGCTCCCTGATTTCAAGCTTCTCAGCCAAACCTTTGCAGACTTACGGCCGCATGTCAAGCTCAATCAACATGGCAACGCCAGCATTGACTTCAGGCAGCCTGATGCCTGCAAGGCACTCACAAAAGCCCTGCTCAAGCAGGACTTTGACATAACATGGGACGTCCCTGAGGGTCAACTTGTGCCACCAGTCACCAACAGGGCAAACTACATTCACTGGCTTGAAGATTTGCTAGTGCTGTCGTGTCCCACTGGCTCCGAAACCATAAAGGGCTTGGACATCGGTTGCGGCGCCAACTGCATCTATCCCCTGTTGGGAGCTGCACTGAATGGCTGGCATTTTGTGGGCACGGACATCACGGACATAGCTATTGAGTGGGCTGACAAGATTGTCCAGGGTAACCCACATCTTGCTCATTTGATTGAGATCAGGAGGACAGGGCACAGCAGTCAGCCTCTGGACTCAACTAATATTGAACAGGTGGGACTATTCTTGCTGATTGCAGTCACCCTGGCTCAAATCTTATCAGTATGAACTTGACATGTGTGAAATGTTGACACGCAGTTCTACTGCAAGGCCTTCGATACTGTCTTGCGATGATTCTGTTATATTGTCCTGTGCATCAACCTCTACGCAACTGCTTGTCAGACTTTGTGTGATGTCCTATTGAATGCAGTCCCATTTGAAGCATCCTTGAAAGCAAGCAGAACAATGCACTGTTCAGCATCTGCATCAGAGTATGCACTGTTCAGCATCTGCATCAGAATATGCACTGTTCAGCATCTGCATCAGAATATGCACTGTTCAGCATCTGCATCAGAATATGCACTGTTCAGCATCTGCATCAGAGTACGCATCCATCAGTGTCTGCATCTGAATATGCTTGGCAAGCACTCAATGCCCTGCAATGTCTGCTGAGTGTGACTGCTTTTATATGCATCTGCAGTTGGCAACCATTCTGTTTGATGACTGATTCTGCCTGTGTCAGCTGCAATCATGTGGCTCACATGCTGCAGGGCATCTTGCTGCCATGGGGAGAGCTTCAGCTTTTGCATGTGCAACCATTCTGTTTGATGACTGATTCTGCCTGTGTCATTTGAGACCATGTGGTTCACATGCTGCAGGGCATCTTGCTGCCAGCTGTTCAAGATGGGGAGAGCTTCAGCTTCTGCATGTGCAACCCTCCCTTCTTTGAGACTCTACAGGAGGCTGGTCGCAACCCACACACTGCATATGCAGGCAAACTTTGCTCTCCTCCTCTGTAACCTACACACCGCATAGGCATGTAACCTCTTTGCGGCTCTGTCTGTGCGAATTATAACTCCGCTACTACGTCTGGGCAACCTTTTTTATGATCACACAAAAAGAACCCTCACAAAAGTTTTGTGTAAAGCATTGTACAGAATTTGTATAACACCTTCAGTTCAGCAGGCAGAAGTGTCAGCTGCAGCTGTCTATGTCAGCATGCCGATTGACAACACGCCAAGGAGGATTGCTTTGCACTGGTATGTCAGCTATCTGCATCACATCGGGATCATTGCACAACAGAGCAGAATTCTGAAAAGCTCAACTGGCCGTCAGCTGTCTATGTAACCCCGATGCAATACGACACATCCGGGCGTATTACGCAAGCCATTTGCACATAACAAAATAATAGTAAATTGATCACATGTTTTGATTGACATGGTGTGTAGGCACATCAGAAGAGATGGTGTGCCCAGGAGGAGAGCTGGCGTTCGTGAGTCAGATGGTGAAGGACAGTCTGAAGCTGCAAGGAAGAGTGCATTGGTACTCATCCATGGTGGGAAAGAAGGCCACTCTGAAGCAGCTACGGCGCATGCTACATGAGAGCAAGGTCACTGCCATGCGCACCACAGAGTTTGTTCAGGTAAGCACTGCGTAGATGTGTTTTGAGATATTCTGCCAGGGCAGTGTGCATTCCTAGAGCTTTTGTCACCTGTTGTCACACTTTGCACCTGGCAATTTGTACAAAGTCTTGGTGTGTGAGCATTCCTGAAGCACAGTTTGGAACTGAGAAGCTCTTCTTTGTTATTAGCTTAGGTGCTGATCACGTTGACTCCTTCTTCAAGGAGGTACGATACCAATCTCAAAACACAGGGGTTTGCAAAGTCAAAGAAGAATCAGAACATTTGCCAACCCCTATCCTCAAGCATATGGCATTCAAATCGTTGCACCGCCTCTTGATGACTTGCCAGGGATAACTGCGTGACAAGATGACAATAATGTGTGATTGAAAGGGGTTTGAGTCCTGCAATGTATTCACACCAGCATTGTCAGAGCTGTTCAACTGTGGTTGAAACAGTAACCATGCACGGTACAGGTTGTCTCTGAGTGCCATCGTTGTCACATGTCAAGCAACCTCAAGACTATGTGCTAGCATTGCTCGACATTCCATCTTGCCTTATGTTTTCAGGGTCGAACCTCCAGATGGGCAATTGCTTGGTCCTTTGCTGCTGACCCGCAGACTGCTGACATACCAATGCCCAGATATGCAGCTGTCTCAGCACCTGTTATTGGATGTTGAGTCATGTGGTGAGTCAGACGGTGAGTTGGATGGTGAGTTGGATGGTGAGTCAGATGGTGAGTCAGATGGTGAGTCAGATGTGAGTCATGTGATGAGTTGGATGGTGAAAGACAGTCTGAAGCTGCAAGGAAAGGGGTTGCAAGTACAAGCCGGAACTGCTGTGGCTGAAGTATGAGCAGAATTAGTGTAGCTGTACTATACGCAATTGGTGGACTGGTCAAGTAAAAGGTTGTGTCTAATGGCTCGCATCTATTGAGGCTCAGTAAGTCAGCGCACTGAAGTGGATGTTGATTGCAACCACTGAAGGCAAATGCACAGCTCAGCATCAAGGATGACAGTGTTGCAAAGCATGAACAGGTCAGCACTTAGCTTTTTTTCGTTTGAATTGGTGTTCATACCTTTGCTCACTACTTGATTGCAAGGCCGGGACAGTGCATGTGCACATGCTGCAAATGGCATGCTACCGACGCAGTCCATGCAGCCATTGATACAGCTTGTATCATTGCAATTGTGAGTACCTGATTGCCAACTGACAGAGCCTTGAATAGTTTATTATACACAGACGCGAACTGCATTGTTTCATGCAAAAACATGTATGATGTTATCAGCAGTAGTCGCAGGCCTCTGCTGCATACAGCGCTGCACATACTGCGGAGCGCGGGCACTGCAGACTGCGGAGTTGCTTAGACAATGAGTTGGGCAGCCTTGCGCTGTACAGAAGCTTTCAGCCTGAACATCAATACGCTGAATCTCTTTCTACTGCAACAGTCTTTTCAATAGGAGGTGCCCAGCAGATTCAAATGTGATTAACACGATTTATCTGTTGACAGGACGTTGCCCAACGTGCCCAGGGTCAGGGGCACCGAAAGGAAGGATAGGCTGTGTCAGGTGTGTCATTCCTTACAGGATGTGTAGCCATCTTTGTTTGTCCAACGATGAATTACAGCAACACTATCAGCAAAATTGTGATCGGGACGCGCTACGTGCAAAACTTCGCAACGCGTAGACACCTCACAGGTGCCAGATTTCTGCGAAGTTAGGTCAACAAGATGCCAGGGCTGAGTCAAATGTTAACTCGTTAACTCGATCCACAAGTCACGACACCGATACCTCTGTTTAGCTTCGAAAACAAGCCAAGCGAAACATCATGGGCATCCTCACTAAGCTTGAGGAGAAGCTTGAGGGTAACTCGAAGTCAAAAAACCCTTTGCGTCAAGAACAGCATGGAATAGCACAGACAGGTACAACCCGTTGCCTTACCTCTCCAAGACTTCTGTGGCCGCATTGAGACGCGTAACAGTCGTTCATGTTGTCTTTTCCGAGGCGTGTAGCATATGTGATGTATGGCTCGCTTTTCATAGATCGCCTTGTACATGCGGGCATACAGCGTGCAGCGACTCCTCGACAGCGGCAATCAAACTAACCGAACGAATTTTGTTATTTACCTATACAGCCATTTCGTGGCGTTGTAGGTCAGGGCGCAGGATACGAACATCGTGACGGACAGCAAGCAGGTGGCATGCAAAACTTTTCAGAGGGAGGCGGCATGCAAGGAGGTAACCTGGGCAGTGGAATGCCGGCAGGTGGTATGGGCAGCGGCATGCAATCAGGCGGAATGCAGGGTGCTGGACAGGGCGAACGCGGAGGCATGCAGGTAATACACCAAAGTTTGACCTGCTGCAGTGCTCAGGCATGCTTGTTGATTGGAAGTACAACCAGACAGTACATCGTAACCATAAGCATCACAGCTCAGGAATCTGTTGACTCAGATGACCCTATAACCCCCAGGTGACCCCAAACATGTGACAAAGCAAAGAGTGTCTTGTTCAGTAGAATGAGCGTTTGCAGTGATCAGGACAATATAGCACCATTCCATTGATCTCATGATATTTGCTGTACTTGCATACCGGCTGATACACATCCACATCAGTGGACATTCTTCCTCCATAGCATTTAGGCCTCTTAGTCAGAGCAGCGAATCTAAACCTGCCTTATCTCTGTTGCCGTTATCTGTGACAGCAACTAGACAGCACACAACAGTATCCCCGTTACTCACTCACTGTAAACACACACTCTGAAGCTATTCTTGTTTTCTTGTGCGCTACGCTCCTTCACAGGGCACAGTGGTTTTGGTGTCGCGTACGGAACCCCCTCGATGTCCCAGACGCGGAACCAATAACCACTATGCCCTGTGAAGGAGCGTAGCGCACAAGCAAACAAAACAAGCGTCACAAACATTCTTCTGCATAGTGGCATACGCATGTCACAGGCAAGGACTACATGTAGCCTGTTAAGCTGTGCGTGTGTATGCTGGGCAGGCCAATGCAGCAAGATCAGGGTCTACAAAGCTTATGTTCTGTATGCAGGGTGGAGGGTATGACAGACAGCAGGGCGGCATGGGCGGTGGCGGCATGGGCATGGGCAGTGGCAGCGGAAGTGATTACTCTGGCCAGGGTGGTGGAATGGGTGGCGGAGGTGGAATGGGAGGTGGCAGTGGCATGGGTGGTGGCAGTGGCATGGGCGGTGGCGGTGGCATGGGTGGTGGTGGACAGGAGGGACACCACCACCACCACCACAATGGCCAAGGCGGTGGCATGCAGGTGTGTATGCAGCCATACTCTCTTTGTTGGCCTTAAGAGGCCAACCTTTTTTCCATTAAGGATTGCTATTGTTTTGTGCATATACAATGTGTTTTCTATTGCTTGCACTGCTGCTGGATGAATGCTGGACCTCCAGTAACTGCACCATTATTGTCTGTTGTGACAACAATCATGGTGCCCTTCTTGTCTGCTTTTGCCTTGTCAGCGCACCATCTCGCCAGGATTCTGAAGCTAGCTGAAGTTCTATCATCAGCACATTTCCTTGCACATGACAGCGGCAACATGCTATTGCTAGCCACAACAGTCACCTGCAATTCAGATTGTCATTCCTGTTTATGCTGTCACTGTTCTAAGCTGCACCCTGAGCATGTGAAGTGTTCAAAGTCAGCTACAATACTGCACAGTTCCGTGTGCACCAGAAAGCTCAATGATGCGTCTCGCATATTCAGCGGAATCATGCACGTGCATTGCTGGTCTATCCAAAGCTTATCATACTCAACATGAGTCTTGAAGGGGGTTCTGTGTGGCAGGGAGGAGAGTATGACAGACAGCAAGGTGGCATGGGCGGTGGCAGCTCTGGAATGGGCGGTGGCATGGGCGGTGGTGACATGAACGCTTACTCAGGACAAGGTGGTGGCGGTGGAATGGGTGGGTACTCCGGACAAGACAATGGCATGGGTGGTGGCATGGGTGGTGGCGGTGGACACCACCACCATCACGGTGGCCAAGGCGGTGGCATGCAGGTGTGACATGGCCTGAGAGCTAATTGCAGCCGTTTTGCCTTAGATTGTTTGCTGATGTCTGCCTGCAGATGTGTGCAACTGATGTCACAGCAGATATGTTTTAATGCATGCCCTCATACAAGATCTGTATACTGCCTCACTGACCAAAACAACCATTTGTTTCTGCACAGACTGACCTTGGTTGATCTGACAACAGCACAGAATCAAGTGTATTGATGAGGCAGACAAGGTCATCAATTCACTGGAATCTATGTTGTTGCCAGATCAGCCAAGTCAGTGTGAGCACAACCCTGACAGCCTTTTGAGGTGCAAACTGTCACTGTGGCTTGTAATGCATTTGCTAGGGTGGACAGTTCAGCGGACAGCAAGGTGGTATGGGTGAGGGAGGTATGGGCAGTGACCGCATGGGAGGAGGTATGGGTGGCGGCGACATGACTAATTCTAGACAGGGAGGTGGTATGAGCAGTGGCATGGGGGGTGGACAGGGTGGCATGGAGTGTATCCGTGAGCGCATGGAGGGTGAGCGTGGGGGTATGGGCGGTGGCATGGGTGGTCAGCAAGGAGGAGGAGGATACAACAACTACTAGACTTGCCTAGACCAAACCACTTTTTCAGTGTTGCATCATGCGGCTTGTACCTGTGTTCCAGAGATTGCCTTTGAGTATATGCATGGGTAGTGGCATGAGTGGTATGGGTGGAGGATACAACAACTACTAGACTTGCTGGGAGCCTAGGCCGAACACTTGTTTGAGTGTTGCATGTAGCTGTGTTCATGAGACTGCTTTTGATCATGTACTTGTGTCCAAGGAGTTGCCTTTGAAAACTGGTGGATGACAAGTGGTGCATCTGCAAGCTTAGCTGCCGAAATACATTGTAGGCATACACTGTGCTTTTGGACATGGAAGATAGGCTGCAGCTTGTACACATCAGCACACAAGTTTTTGAGCACCAATTCGGCTTTGCTGGGAGATTCCTGTGTTGACACACCATGTGGTCGTTGCTGTACCTTCTTGCATTGTTGTGCAAGTTCACTAGCAGCTAGAGCGGCAGCTGTAAGTACATGTGTTCTCCATGTGTGGGTACAGTCACTGCATTCTTTGAAATTCGCTCACCCCTAGATACTGATCTGGATACTGATGCATGATGTCAGCAGTCAATTCATGCCTTGCATGGACACCTTCCAGATGTGGCATAAATGGCTCGATTACATTGCCTGCAGACATTGCCTGCAGACATTGCCTGCAGATCAGGGGGATGGAAAATCGACGCCGCGAAGGGCCCGGGCCAGGGGCCCGGAGCGGCGTCGGTTGGCCATGGCCCCTGGGTTGGAGACACAGGGGCCCATGTGCAAAGCCTAACTGGACACCTATCCAATCAGGACACAAGGGCCCAGAAAGGTCACTTTTGCAGCTCTGCAGACTAGACTTGTTCACACTCGCGCGACCCGCATCGCGCCCATGCCGGATGGCGGACTACGCGTCTCTGCCTGTGCGCGCACTGCAGATCCTGTGTGCAGCTCTGTGTGTCTGGCCCTGAGCTTGTCTGGCTTGATCTTGAGTGCAGTCCAGCGGAGTCGGCTCGGGTGTCGCCGGTCGCAACAGGAATCTGCTTGCTCAGCTTGGCCAGAGGACTAGGGTCCTAAACAACAGACTGTGCTTGTCTGAGAAGCTACAAATCCTAGCCCTCAGCACTGTGCAGCTCAGCTGCAGTCTTCACACTGCCTTTGCTGCTTTGCCTTGGGCACCTCCTATCACCTTTGTTGCTAGTGCTCATACCATCTGTTTATGTGTAGTGACAGCTTGCCAAGTATGGCTGTCTGGACTGGCTCTTGGTGGTGCTTCTGTTTGGTGTCACGCCTCCAAATTGTATATGCCTTGCAGGTGACCCACAGTGGCATGACAACCATTTGTTGCTGGGTCACATGTGGATCAAGATGACCTGAGTGCTGATGACCTAGGGGCAGCTTGTGCAGCCGCACACTAGCATCTATCAAATGGTGACAGCAGGTGTGATGACAGCTGGTACTGATGGAGACATTGACATGGAAGATGATGCTGTTTACACCACACCAAAGAAGTCTATCACACAGTGGCAGCAGCTGTGACGCCAGAAAGGAGCTTTAAGCATCAGAAAGGAGCTTGCTGGTACATTGACATGGAAGATGATGCTGTTGACACAACATCAGAGGAAGCCTAGCTTTGCTTGCACCTATGCTTTGCCCTTTTCTTGCTTAGACGCATTTTGTATTCTGTTGCTTGCAGCCCTTGTTATAGATCTATGCTGTTTACCCTGTGTCCTTACACCTTGGTCACACCAGCTTGGTCATGCAGTGGACTTCAACAACGTCGTCCTGTAGTTTCCCTGTGCTTGCCTTGCTGCTCAGGTGGGCTGCCTTGGCTGGAGTGTGGCAGCCGCTGTGGCAGTTTTGGTGATTATTTTACAACTGTACCTTGTAAAGATCCAGGCTAGACCCAACCCCTTGCGCTCCAGCAGGGCAACAAAATTGCCCTGCTGTCACACATTGCCTACATTGCCTACTTCCCTTCCAGCCTCTGACATGTCTGTGCAAGCACAAACCATGATCAACAGGGCTGCTCCATGCAGGCATACCCAAGATCTGCAGAGGAAGCTGAATGCATCGCTTGAAGCGATTTGGTCAAAGCTTTGCACTTTCTCGCACAGTTTCGTTGGTTGGGTCCGACACCTGGTCCGACACGCGACTTGATCGCTTTGCGCACCAGCAATAATAGAGAGTCCCATCATAAGTGTTCCCTTGCTCACTGTTGCGATGTCTCAAGACCAGAATGTTGAGCAGAGATCTCTGCACTGCGCTATCGTTGGCTTGCCTGCTGAGCTGCTATGCGAGCACATCCTTAGTCATCTGACTGCAAATAGTCTGGCGTACGTTGAAATGTCGTGCCGCTTTTTCCGGATCGGGACAGCGTGTGCACCCAGTCTACCCGAGCAAGCTGCATATCGGAAGCTTACTGCCTCTTGCGGGAATGCTGAGACTCAGCAGTTCCAGTGAGTCTGCTGTCGGTGTCGCCATCTTTGTGTGAGCGGAAGCCGTTAATTGCACTGACGACAGCTTTTGTGCAACTGTCTTACAGACTCTTTAGCTGGAAGCAGCGCCTTTGGTTTGAGGAGAATCTGGCTGACTTTGATGCTGACCTGCTAGCGCGAGCAGGTCAAAGTCGCTTTTGTCTGTGTTGATCTATTTCGTGTCTTTGCCTGCCTGACTGCTGAACTCTGCAGTGTTTTCTGCTGTTGTAGGCATCAGCAGAACCTTCTCCCTCCCAGACTGTAAGGGGTCAATCAGCAAAGTGTCCATGCAAAACCAGCTTGGACCGAAGTTGCTGGTATCCTCTCTCACCACACATGACAGGCCTGTTTTGAAGTGGAGGCTCCGAGTTACCGGCAATGCTGCAGTGGAGTTTGGTGTGGTGCCCTCCAGTCTTGCGGTAAATATGGCCTACCAGCAGCTTTGGCTTTTGCATTTCATGCAGGCAGCATTGTCACTCAGCATGCTGTCAAAATGCACTTCAACACTGCCGGTTCTGCCCAGTCCTCATATTGCCGTTTTGTTTGTGTTACAAGCGTGTCAATTGTGCCCATATCTTGCCAAAGATGCTGATCCTGCTTTTGCATGCTTGTGCTGTAGAAAGTACACCTAGCTTTGCACAAGGGATCTGGTACTTTGCGCACCGGCGGCTATAAGCGCAGGAGGAAAGGCAGAGGTGATCCAATTGGCTTTTGCTCCATCACCACTGGAGGCAGCACATTGGCTTTCAAGGTCAGCTTTGCTGATTGACTGCAATGTTGCAAAGGGCGTTACACCTTCCTTTAGAGGTCAGCTGTGTTAGCACAACATGTTAGGTTTCTTGCAATTGAACCCATCGCATAGTCAGTCCCTCATCAAGGAATCAACTATGTTGCTTTGTGAGCTGAGCTATGCCTTTGTGCCTTTTGTTTTACCTGGGTGCAGGATAGGCTCTGCCCTTGGGAGTTCTGCCTTCCCATCGCCTTGCTCTCCATGAAAGACAGTACCTTGCCCTTTGCTCATTGTATAATGATAGCAGCGCCTGGCGCACGTCTTGGCATGTTGAACAGCAGTGTAAAGTGTGCATGCAAGCCTGCAAACGAGACATTTCTCTGCTTGGTTTACTTGCCACTAAAAAACTCTCAACTGCTGCAAAAGGTACCAGACAGAAGACCTTGACAGTGGCTTACAAGATTGTTGTAGTCACTGTTCAGTGGATGTTGTGGCATTCTTCTTCATGCGCAGGCGGCTGTGAATGAAGGCTGCATTGTAGAGATTGAAGCACATCGAGATCACGTCCAATACCTTGTCACAAACACACCGGCCATACGGCATTCTGCTTTCAAGCATAATGGATATGCTCTCCCAGCAGATCATGGTGATGAAGCTCAACATGACAGCTGCAGGTGATCATCTACCATAATAACAATAATTATATATAATAAATAACAATAAGTATAAATGAGAATATATATTGATAACAATGGTGATGATGATGATAATAATAATAAAAATAATGATGATAATAACAACAACAACAATAACAATAATAATAACGACCATAGCTCAGACGCGAATGTATGAGGCTTCAAGGCCTTTAAATGCTTGTCTGGTCCCCTCTTCACTAGGTGTCAATGCACGCATGCTTGCCTGTCACTGCTTTGCTGTGCTTGTGCTATGCCATTCTGCGCTATGTCGTCACGTTGCACGTCATGCAGAATGCTGCGTACATGCAGACTGTGTATCATACCACTTCATGCAGCAGCACAGAAAGAAAAGAAATGACTGCACCTTTCGGCGTCAATACAATGCCAAAGCCAAGTATTATACTGGGCTGACCAGGTAGCACAGCATAGCACATATCTTACTTGCTGTCAAACAGCAGAGACAATAGACACTGTCTACAGTGCCACATGCTTTTTGGGGGGGGGGGGTGGGGGGGTTAGGGTTTGG
>JAABUK010004733.1_pt1 | contig 21866 bp, 18 predicted proteins | sample 5559141 | NCBI WGS metagenome assembly JAABUK01 (sample SAMN10711869, study PRJNA513367) | rock metagenome | isolation source: Antarctica rocks | place: Antarctica: Victoria Land, Pudding Butte nord | collected 2016-01-03
GCCATCACGCCCGCCGGCGCATGCCGTTCAAACCGCTCCAGAACCGAAGACCAAACCAAACCAACCGCAACAGGACCCTTGCTCATCCATTGAAGCTGGAGCGCCGACAAACACCCTGAAAGGGGTGCGCCTAAAACCCGAGCGTCCCCGCCGCCTCGGCCAGGGTCGCGCGGCTGCCGCTGCCATACAGCATGCCCAGCCAGCGCCCGACCGGCTGGAGTAGGCGAGGGTCGGCGCCTGCCTCCCCAAACAGCTCGGTAATCCCGAGCAGCGGCGCCGGGTCAGGCCCGCCCGCTACCGCCCGCTCCCGCAGCAGCGCCGCCATCGGGTGCCGCACGTCAATGGGCTGCCCGGCCTCATCCTCACCGCGCACCCGGCGCAGCCAGGCGGCCAAGGCCAGCGCCAGCAGATCCAACGGCGCACCCGCACGCAGGCGGTCGCGGATCGGGTCCAGCAGAACGTTCATCGGCGCGTCGGTGTTGATCCGCTCGACCGTGTCCTTGATCGCGGTATTGGCGAAGCGCCTGATCAGCGTCGCCTTATACTCCGCGATGTCCACGCCCGGCACGTCCGGCAGCGTCGGCCCGGTTTCCCGGTCCATCAGCGCCGCCATGTAGCGGGTCATCACCGGGTCAGCCATGGCCTCATCCATGGTGACGTAGCCCATCAGCCGGCCCAGCCCGGCCACTGCCAGGTGGCTGCCGTTCAGCAGGCGCAGCTTCATGAACTCATACGGCGCCACATCCGGCACGAACTGCGCGCCCACCTCCTCCCAAGCCGGGCGGCCAGCGGCGAACCGGTCCTCGATCACCCACTGCGTGAACGTCTCGGAGAACACCGGCCAGCGGTCCCGGATGCCGTGCCTGACGGCTAGCTGTTCCACATCCGCCTCCGCCGTCACCGGCGTGATCCGGTCCACCATGGTGTTCGGGAATGGGATATTGGCCTCGATCCACTCCGCCAGCCCCGGGTCGCGCAGCCGGGCGAGGCCCAGCACGGCATCGCGCAGCACGTCGCCATTATGCTGGATGTTGTCGCAGGTCATCGCCGTGAACGGCTGCGCCCTGGCGTCGCGGCGGCGCCGGGCGGCCTCGACGACCATGCCGATGGCGCTGGCCGACTGCGCCGGGTCGGCCAGGTCGCGCCGGATCAGCGGGTGCTCCGGGTCCAGCCGCTTGGTGGCGCGGTTCAGGCAATAGCCGTTTTCAGTGACCGTCAGGCTGATGATGCGTATGCCCGGTTGGTCCATGGCCTCCAGCAGCGCCCCGCTGCCCTCTCCGGCGAAGGCCACCCCGGCCAGGCTGCCGATCACGGTGACCGCCTCCTCCGCGCCGCTGCGCTCCACGAGAGTATAAAGGCTGTCCTGGGGCGCCAGGCTCTCCTGCATCCGCCGGTCCCCCGGCATCAGCCCGGCGCCGATGATGCCAAAGCCCAGCATGTCCGGCCGCCGGTCCATCAGGTCGTGCGTGTAGCGCGCCAGGTGCGCCCGGGCGAAGCCGCCAAGGCCGAGGTGGACGATCCCCGGCGTCACCGCCGCCGGGTCGAAGCGCGGCCCCTGCACCGACGACGGCAGGTGGGCGAGCGCGGCGCGGTTGAGCGGTATCGGGTCCAAAGCCATCCTCCACAAGCCAGCGCAGCGTTCCGCGCTGCCACCACCTTCATGCAGGCGGCGCGGGGAGGCAACCGGCGTCGGCGTGCGGCCGGACGCCCGCATGGCCGGACGCCGCAGGCAGCCTCCTCAACCGCCCTTCAGCCGGGTGTCGCAAGATGAACACTTGCGCGCCGCAAATCGCATATGCAGGGTGCCGCCATGTCCACCGCCCTGTTCCTGCACGGCCCGTACGACGCCCGGGTCGCTCCGTTCAACCTGCGCGAGGGCAGGCCCGGCGAGGTGCTGCTGCGCGTCGGCGCCGTAGGCCTGTGCGGCAGCGACCTGCACTACTACAAAGATGGCGGCATCGGCGCCGCCCGGATCACCTCGCCCTTCGTGCCGGGCCACGAGTTCGGCGGCTGGCTGGAGTCGGGCGTGCCCGAGCTGGGGCTGGCATCCGGTGAGCTGGTGGCGGTGGACCCGAACGGCGCCTGCGGCCACTGCGCCCAGTGCCGCGCCGGCCACCCCAACCTATGCCCGAACGTCGAGTTCATCGGCGCCCCGCCGTTCGACGGCGCCATGACCGGACGGCTGTGGGTGCCGCGCAAGCAGGTCGTGCCGCTGCCGGACGGCTTCACCCCGCTGGACGCGGTGATGCTGGAGCCCCTCGGCGTCGCCGTCCATGCCGTGGACCTGGCCAAGCCGCGCCTGCTGGAAACCGCGACGGTCATCGGCTGCGGCCCGATCGGCCTGCTTGTGATGCAGGTCCTGAGGGCCGGCGGCTCCGGCGACATCCTGGCGATAGACCCGCAGCCGCACCGCCAGCAGATGGCGCTGGCGCTCGGCGCCACCCATGCCGGGTCCGACGTGAGCGAGGTTGCCGGCTGGACCGGCGGCGCCGACGCGCCGCTGGTGGTCGAGGCCACCAATTCGCCAAACGGGTTCCGCGATGCCGCAAGGGCGGCGTCCATCGGCGGCCGGCTGGTGCTGGTCGGCATCCCCGACGGCGACTCCTACGTCATGCCGGCGTCCGAAATCCGCCGCCGCGCCTTGGGCATCAAGTTCTCCCGCCGCATGGGCGAGGTTTACCCGCGCGCCATCAAGCTGCTGCAATCCGGCAAGGTGGACGTCACCAGCATGGTAACCCACAAGCCCAGCCTGGCCGACGCACCCGCCGCCTTTGCAGCCCATGCCAGTAACGAGCCCGGCCGCATCAAAACCATCATCTACCCAGGAAGCTGAAACGCATGGAGGCCATCATGCCGAAAGAAGGTTGCTGCGACGGCAAAAAGCCGCTGCCGCAGTAATGCCTGGGCTGTATCAGCAGGCGCTCGTCGAGCTGGGCGAGGTCTTCGCCCGGCTCGACGAGGCCGAGGTGGACATGGCCGTGGACGCCCTGGCCAGCGCCAACCGCATCGTCTGCTACGGTTTGGGACGCGAGGGCCTGCAGGTCCGCGGCCTGGTGATGCGGCTGTATCACCTGGGCCTGCACGCGGCGGCCGTCGGCGACATGGCTGTGCCGCCAGTAGGTCCGGGCGACCTGCTGCTGGTGTCCGCCGGTCCCGGCTCCTTCTCGACGGTGCTGGCGCTGATGGGCATCGCGGCAGAGGCCGGGGCGCGCACCCTGGTGATAACGGCCCAGGACGGGGAAGCCGCCCAGCGCGCCGGTCTGCTGCTGCGGGTGCCGGCGCAGACGATGGCGGACGACGCCGACGGCGCCTCGGTGCTGCCGATGGGATCGCTGTTCGAGGGCGCGCTCTACATCCTGTTCGAGGTGATCGTGCTCCGTCTGCGCGACCATCTCGGCATCCCCGCCGACGCCATGCGCGCCCGGCACACGAACCTGGAATAATGCCGTACAAACCGCAGCTTGGCTCCAGGACCGTTCCAGCCCCCCTCTCCACTGGGCCGCCGCGCAGGATGCGGCCTATGCTGCGGGTCTCACCCTGTACGGCACCCGCACCGCGCTGGACAGACAGGCCGCATCGCTCGAACGCGTGGATACCCCCGCAGCCATATTATTCCTCCACCTCGGGAACATGGTGAAACGCTACGGTAACCTGATGGCCGTAAACCACCCCCAGGAGCACCCCGCATGAGCTGGCTCGGCATTGACGCCGGAACGTCCTCCGTCAAGGCGCTGCTGATTGACGACGCGCAGCACGTATTGGCCGAAGGCTCCGCACCCCTCGACGTGCAGCGCCCCCACCCGCTGTGGTCCGAACAGGACCCGGCGGATTGGTGGCAGGCGACCGAGGCCGCAGTCGCCCAGGTGCGCGCAGCGGCACCGGACGCCTGGGCCGGCCTGGACGGCATCGGCCTGTCCGGCCAGATGCACGGCGCGGTGCTGCTGGACGAGGCCCGCCAGGTGCTGCGCCCGGCCATCCTTTGGAACGACGGCCGCGCCTTCGCCGAGTGCGAGGAACTGGAGCGCCGCGTTCCCAACTTCCGCACCCGCGCCAGCAACCGCGCCATGCCGGGCTTCACCGCCCCCAAGCTGCTGTGGGTGGAGCGGCACGAACCCGGCATCTTCGCCCGCACCCGCACCGTGCTGCTGCCCAAGGACTGGGTGCGCCTGTGCCTGACCGGAGATCTGGTCGGCGACATGTCCGACTCCTCCGGCACGCTGTGGATGGATGTCGGCGCGCGGGACTGGGACGACGTGCTGCTGGCCGCCTGCGGCCTGACCCGCGCCCACATGCCGCGGCTCGTGGAAGGCTCCGCCCCGTCCGGCCTGCTGCGCCCGGAGCTTGCGGCGGCATGGGGCCTGTCCGGCCGGCACGTGGTCGTGGCAGGCGGCGCCGGCGATAACGCCGCCTCCGCCGTCGGCATCGACGCGGTCGCGCCCGGGCAAGGGTTCCTCTCCCTCGGCACCTCCGGCGTGGTGTTCGCCGCAACCGACCGCCTGGTCGCCGGGCCGGAGCGGACGCTGCACGCCTTCTGCCATGCGCTGCCGGGCCGCTGGCACGTGATGGCGGTGGCCCTGACGGCATCGTCCGCCCTATCCTGGCTGGCCCGGCTGCTGGGGCAGACAGACCTGGGCGCCCTGCTGGCCCGGGTGGAGACGGCAGCCGCCGATCCGGCCTGGCGCGCCCATGCCCCGCTGTTCCTGCCCTATCTGACCGGCGAGCGCACCCCGTACAACGACCCCGACGCAACCGCGATGTTCGCCGGCTTGCGCCCGGACCATGGGGCGGAGGCGCTGACCTATGCCGTGCTGGAGGGCGTCGCCTTCGCACTGGCAGACGGGCTGGACGTCGTCCGGGAGGCCGGAGTGGACCTTCGCGCCTGCGCCCTGGTCGGCGGCGGATCGCGCAGCCGGTTCTGGGCGGCGATGCTGGCGGACACGTTGCGCCTGACCCTGCAGTTGCCCCGGGGCGGCGTGTTGGGCGCATCCCTGGGCGCGGCGCGGCTGGCGATGCTGGCGGCAGGCGCCGGCGACGTTGCCTCCATCTGCACCCCGCCGCCCATCGAGGATGTACTGACGCCAGCGGCCTCCGATCCCGGCATGCCGCAGCGGCTGGCCCGCTACCGGACGCTTTACCGGATCGAGGCCGGCTCCCGCACGGCGGCAGGCTAGAGCAGATTGCAGCCAGGTCCAGACGCGCAGCGGCCGGACTTGAACTGCAAGCTTCTGCTGGCAAACGAAAAAGCTAGACCGGCTTGCGTCCTGTTCGGACGCAAGCCGGTCTGTGCCGAATTGCCGCCGGCCTGCACGGGATGGCGGGAGCCAGCCGTCCCCCGCCGCGTTATGATGCGCCGATGCTCCTGCCCCTGACCGAGCACGACGGCGTCCTGCTCGACCTCCGTTATGCGACCGCGGACAACCTGACCGGCCGGCCCATCTACCGCCGCCCCGTAGCGCTGCTCCGGCCCGAGGCGCACAAGCGGTTGCTGGCCGCATCCGCACGCGCCGCCGTGCTGGGATTTCGCCTGAAGGTGTTCGACGCCTTCCGCCCGCTCGACGCGCAATGGGCGTTCTGGGCGGCGCTGCCCGACCCGCGCTACGTCGCCGACCCCGCAGGGGATAGCGGCTTCCATCCCCGCGGCGCGGCGGTGGACCTGACCCTGACGGACCCCTCCGGCGGGACGGACCTCGATATGGGCACCCGCTTCGACACGATGGTGCCGCAGTCGGCGCACGCGGCGCTGGACATCCCGCCGGCCGCGGTCCGCAACCGCGCCCTGCTGCTGGGGATCATGGCCGCCGCCGGCTGGCAGCACATCGCCTCGGAATGGTGGCACTACCAACTGCCGGACGCGGGCGCGCTGCCGCTGCTTTGGGCAAGGGACGTGCCGGACGGTCCGATGTAGCGGCTGACAGCGCTCCGTTGGCCCTGCCGCCAGGGATCAGCGTCGAAGTGGAAGACCTTTACCCGCCTTGATCCCCAAGCTGAATGGTGATCTCAGGGCCGGCAGCCCCGGTGTGCCCCGCTGCTCCGTGCCGCGCCGTTTGCAGGCACGCTGATTGCACGGCTTAATGCCAAGAACCAAATCCACAGAGGCCGCCATGCTTTACAATTTCCGCCCTGCCCTGCTCCTCGCGCTGCTGCTGCACGCGGCACCCAGCCAAGCCGCGACGCCCCGGGACGCGCTGGTCATGGCCTGGAACCTGGACGCGCTCATCACTCTCGACCCGGCGCAGATTGGCGAGGTCAACGGCAATGACATCATCTTGGGCAACGTCTGCACGCCGCTGGTGGAATACGACCCGAAGGACGTGTCCCGCATTATACCCGCAGCCGCCGAAAGCTGGTCCACGTCCGAGGACGGCCTGACCCTGACCTTCAAACTGCGCGGCGACCTGAAATTCCCGGACGGACGCCCCGCCACAGCCGCCGACGCGGCCTGGTCCATGCAGCGGGCGGTGCTGCTGGGCTACGGCAACAGCGCAAATTTGACGCAGTGGGGCTTTACCAAGGAGAAGGTCACCGACCAGATACGCGCTGCCGATGACCGGACGCTCGTCGTGACGATGGACAAGCCATATCCAGCCCAGTTGATCGTGTCTGCCGCATTCACCCAGAACACCGCCGTCATCCTGGACCGGGAGGCTGCCACCAAGGCCGCAAAGGTCGTGGACGGCAAGTCCGACTACGGCAACGCCGCCTTCAAGACCGGGCCGGTCTGCGTTGGCCCTTACCGGGTATCCCGCTGGGACGCGAACGAGGTGGTCGTGCTGGAACGCAATGACGGCTTCTTCGGTGCCAAGCCCAATCTGCGTCGAGTCATCATCCGCCATGTCCCGGAGTCCAGCGCAGAGCGGCTGCTGCTGGAGAAGGGCGACATTGACGTGGCCCGGCTGCTGACGACCGACGATCTGAAGGCGCTGGAGGCCAACAAGGACGTGCGGATCGAGCAGACGGAGATGCAGCAGATGGGCTACATCGCCATCAACACCCTCGATCCCATTCTGTCCAACCCCAAGGTGCGGGAGGCGTTCCGCTACCTGGTTGACTATGACGGCCTTGGCGGGACCATCCTGCCCTATCAGGGCATCCCCCGCGCCAGCCTGGTGCCGGGGGGCGCGTTCGGCGCCCTGGACGGCAAGGCCGGGCAGCCGTTCCGGCTCGACCCCGCACGGGCGAAGGAGCTTATAACGGAGGCCGGATATCCCAACGGCTTTACGAAGAAGCTGATCCTGTCGGCCAACAACATCAGCCCCGCCATCGCCCAGCACGTCGCGTCCAATGCGGCCAAGGCCGGCATCACCCTCGAATTGGAGCAAATGGCCGATGCCAACCTGTTCACCCGCGGGCGCAACCGGGATTTCGAGCTGCAACTGGTGTCCTGGAGCACCAGCTACCCCGACGCCGACGCGATGGTGTCCCGCCATGCCTTGAACCCCGACAAGCGTATGGAGGCGAAGCTGACGATGTATCCGGTCTGGCGCACCGGCTGGCAGGACCTGTCCATCAACGAGCAGGCTGCAGCCGCCCGCATGGAGCCCGACCCGGCGAAACGCGCCGCCATGTATCACTCCATCCAGGAGTTCATGATGCACAACGGACCCATGGTTTACATCTATCAGACCATCCGGCCCATCGCTGTCCGCAACTCAGTCAAGGGCTTCGTGATCGCGCCATTCTTCGTCAACTACGGGAGCGCGTCGAAGTAGCGTCGCCGTGACCCTGCCGGGAAGCGTCGCCCGCCAGGCCGGGTCGGTGCTAGTCACGCTGCTCGGACTGATGATCCTGACCTTCTTCATGGGGCGGATGCTGCCCACCGATCCCGTGCTCGCCATCATCGGCCAGCAGGCGGACCAGGCGGCCTATGACATGGTCTACCACCAGCTCGGCCTGGACCGTCCGTTATACGTGCAATTCGGCCTGTATCTGCGCGATATGCTGACCGGCGACTTTGGCAACGCGCTGTTCACCGGCCACCGCGTCGCCGACGACCTGGCGCGGGCCTTCCCCGCCACCCTGGAGCTGGCCAGCCTCGCCATCCTGATCGGCGTAGGCGTCGGCGTGCCGCTCGGAGTGCTGGCGGCGGTCTACCGTGGCACGCTCTTCGACCACGCCACCCGCATCATCGGCTTGATCGGCTACTCAAGCCCGACCTTCTGGCTCGGCCTGATGGGCCTGATCCTGTTCTACGCGACGCTCGGCTGGGTCGGCGGTCCCGGCCGGCTGGACGTGGCGTACCTCGACAGCGTCGAGCCGCATACCGGGCTGCTGCTGGTGGACTCTCTGTGGGACGGCGACCCCGACGTATTCTGGAACGCCGTCAGCCACATCGTGCTGCCGGCCTCCATCCTCGGCTATGGCTCGATGGCCTACATCAGCCGCATGACCCGGTCCTTCATGCTGGAGCAGTTGGCCCAGGAATACATCATCGCCGCCCGGGCAAAGGGCATGTCGCGCTGGGCCGTCATCCGCCGCCACGCCTTCCGCAACATCCTCGTCCAGCTCGTGACCGTAGTGGCGCTCGCCTACGCCTTCCTGCTGGAGGGCGCCGTGCTGACCGAGACGGTGTTCGCCTGGCCCGGCTTCGGCCGCTATCTGACCGCCGGGCTGCTGGCCGGAGACATGAACGCGGTGCTTGCCTGCGTGCTGATTGTCGGCGTGGTGTTCATCGGCCTGAACCTGCTGACCGACCGCCTCTACCGCGTCCTGGACCCGCGCACCCGATGAGCCGGCCAGGCCCCAACCACTCCGGCCGGCTCCATACCCCGGCGTCATCGCAAGCTGCGGAGCGCTGCGGCAATCCCCAGGCCATGTGCCCGGTCCTTGCCGCCCCTCACTCTCCACGCCGCAAGGGAGGCTCGCCATGACGCAGCAACAGGCGGAGCATGGGTTGACCGTTTTGCCCCCAGTCGAGCTAGGCCTGCGGGCCTGGCTGACCGCCGACATCACCACCTCGCCCCGGCAGGCCAGCTTGCAGCGCATATACTACGGCTGGCGCCGGCTGCGCAGCAACCCGACCGCGATGTTCGCCTTCCTCGTGCTGGCTGCCCTGATCGCCGTGGCACTGCTGGCGCCGGTGATCGCGCCGGAGGGCTACGACCAGCAGAACCTAGCCGGGCGCCTGCTCCCGCCCAGCCCCGCGCACCCGTTCGGCACCGACGATCTAGGGCGAGACGTCCTGGCCCGCCTGGCCTATGGCGCCCGGATCACCCTGATGATCGCAGTCCTCGTCGCCGCGATCGTCGCCCCGATCGGCCTGCTGGTCGGCACCACCGCAGGCTACTTCGGCGGCTGGGTGGACGCGGTGCTGATGCGGATCAACGACATCTTCCTGTCGTTCCCGAGCCTGATCCTGGCGCTGGGTTTCGTCGCTGCGCTGGGTCCGGGCATCCGCAACGCGATCATCGCCATCTCGCTGACGGCCTGGCCGCCCATCGCCCGGCTGGCGCGGGCGGAGACGCTGACGGTCCGCAACGCCGACTACATCGCCGCCGTGCGCATCCAGGGCGGCTCGGCGCTGCGCATCATCACGCGGCACATCATGCCGATGTGCCTGCCCTCCGTGATCGTGCGCATCACCCTCAACATGGCGGGGATCATCCTGACCGCGGCCGGGCTGGGCTTCCTGGGCCTGGGCGCGCAGCCGCCGGCGCCGGAGTGGGGCGCCATGCTCTCAGCCGGACGCAGCCACCTGACCGGCGCGTGGTGGCTGTCCACCGTGCCCGGCATCGCCATCCTGCTCACCAGCCTCGCCTTCAACCTGCTGGGCGACGGCCTGCGCGACGTGCTGGACCCGCGGGCCTGATGGCGGCCATGCACAACGTCGGCCAGCAGGATGGCGGCGCAGGCCCGCAGCTCGTCGTGGACGACCTCCGCGTCGCCTTCCACACCCCGCAGCGTGTAATCGAGGCCGTGCGCGGCGTGTCGTTCACCATCGGGCGCGAGAAGGTCGGCATCGTCGGCGAGTCCGGCTCCGGCAAATCCATGACCGGACGCGCCATCCTGCGCCTCACGCCCCCCTCCGCCCAGGTGTCAGCCCGGCGGCTCCGCTACGGCGACTCCGACCTGCTGGCCCTCACCGAGCGCGAAATGCTCCGCGTGCGCGGACGTCGCATCGGCATGATCATGCAGGACCCCCGCCACGCACTCGACCCCGTGATGCGCGTCGGCGACCAGATCGCCGAGGCGATCCCCCCGGAACGCCGGGGCCGCCAGGCAGAAAACCGCGACCGGGTGCTGGCAATGCTGGAATCCGTCCACATCCGCGACCCCCGGCGGGTGTTCGGCCTGTATCCGCACGAGGTCTCCGGCGGCATGGGCCAGCGCATCATGATCGCGATGATGCTGATGCCGGAGCCGACGCTGCTGATCGCCGACGAGCCGACCTCCGCCCTGGACGTGACCGTGCGCCTGCGCGTGCTGGCGATCCTGGACGAGCTGGTCAGCGAGCGGAACCTCGGCCTGATGTTCATCAGCCACGACCTGAACCTGGTCGCGACGTTCTGCGACCGCGTGCTCATCATGTATGCCGGGCGGATCGTCGAGGAATGCGCGGCGGCCGACCTGGCGCACGCCAGCCATCCCTACACGCGCGGCCTGCTCGCCTCCCTGCCCCGGCCCGGCGATGCCCGCGCCCGGCTGCCGGTGCTGTCGCGCGACCCGGCCTGGCTGGCGCCTTGATCGCCGTGCAGGACCTGCGCGTCCGCTTCGGCGACGGCGCCCCGGCGGTGGACGGCGTGTCGTTCCAGGTGGCCCCCGGCGAGATGTTCGGCCTGGTCGGCGAATCCGGCTGCGGCAAGTCCACCGTGCTGCGCGCCCTATGCGGCCTGAACCGCACCTGGGAGGGCCAGGTCGAAATTGACGGGCAGCCTGTCGCGCCGGTTCGCAGCCGGGCGTTCTTCCGGGCGGTGCAGATGGTGTTCCAGGACCCCTACGGCTCCCTGCACCCGCGTCACACCGTCAACACCGTGCTGACCGAGCCGCTGGCGATCCACGGCATCGGCGGCGCCGACGCTAGGGTGGCGGCGGTGCTGGACCAGGTCGGCCTCGGCCCGGCCTTCCGCTACCGCTACCCGCACCAGCTCTCCGGCGGCCAGCGGCAGCGGCTGTCCATCGCCCGCGCGCTGATCCTACAGCCCAAGGTGCTGCTGCTGGACGAGCCGACTTCGGCCCTGGACGTGTCGGTCCAGGCGGAAATCCTGAACCTGCTGCACGACATCCGTGCGGGCGGTGGGCTGACCTGCATCCTGGTGAGCCACGACCTCGCCGTCGTGTCGCACATGTGCAGCCGGATCGCGGTAATGAACCGCGGCCAGATCGTCGAGGAGCTGTCGGCGGCGCAGCTCGATGCCGGCGCAGCTCATGACCCTTACACGCAGGAGCTGTTGGCGGCGAGCCAAGGGTATGACCGTGCGCTGGCGGGCCAGTTGGAGGAGTAATGCCACCCGTCCTTTATTCCGACTGCCTTCCATCGTCATTGCGAGGCGCGCAGCGCTACGGCAACCCAGCAACCGCAAGCACCCTCTTGCCGGGCCAGGAATCGCCGCACCGCAAGCGGCTTGCATGACGCCGCACTTCGGGACGGGTCAGAGCGGTTCGAGGTTGATCAACGCCGCGCGGCCCTAGAACTCTTTCGTCCGGCATTCGCGTTCCCAAGAAACTCCTGGCCGGTGTCCCTCGTAAACTCGACATCGTGATGACCGGACGGTGCCCTGCGGCCGGTTCGATGCTATGCTGCTACGCAGCAAAGCATGCAACTTTATCGGATTACGAAATGTCGCTCGAGCTTTACAGGGACCTGTCCTGGCTCCCCAAACCGCCGGATGACTTCGCAGTCCGTTGCAAAAAATGCCTTGAGGAAGCCGGCGACCTAGGCGCCGAGCTGAGGGCCTTGGCGACCCACGCCCTGAACGAGCACCAGTTGGCCCGGCTCGGCCGGGTAATCGAGGCAGCCAGGGCCGGCAAGCGCCCGCTGACGCCGCTGACCCCATTCCGCCTGGGCCTGATCGGCAACGGCACGCTGGACCTTATTATCCCCGTGCTGGTGGCGACTGCCGCGCGCCACGGCATCGCGTTGGAATGCGTGGCCGGTGCCTATGACCAATTCCTGCAGGACGCCCTATCGCCCGCATCGCCAGTAAACCAAGCAAGGCCCGACGCCGTCCTGCTGGCGTTGGACTACCGCGGCCTATCACTGCAAGCCACGCCGGGCGATGCCGGCGCCGCGGACCGCACGGTCGAGGACGCCTTCGGCTTGCTCGACACCATACGCACCTCCATCAGGACCCACAGCGGCGCGACCTGCATCCTGCAAACGCTGGCTCCGCCGCCGGAGAGCCTGTTCGGCTCACTGGACCGGGCGTTGCCGGGCACGATGCGCACGGTGATTGACGCGCTGAACCGGCGCATCGCCGCGGCGGCGCTGCAATCTGACGATCTGCTGCTCGATGTCGCCGGCATCGCTGAAACCATCGGCCTCGGCGAATGGCACTCGCCGGCCCTATGGAACATGGCGAAGCTGCCATTCGCCGACGCCTACGTGCCGTTCTACGCCGACCACGTCGCCCGCATCATCGCCGCGATGCGGGGTAAAAGCCGCCGCTGCCTGGTGCTCGACCTGGACAACACCGTCTGGGGCGGCGTGATCGGCGACGACGGGCTGGAGGGCATCAAGGTCGCCCAGGGCGATCCGACCGGCGAAGCGCATCTAGGTGTGCAGCAGCTTGCCCTAGCCCTGCGCCGGCGCGGCGTCGTCCTGGCCGTCAGCTCCAAGAACACCGACAGCGTCGCCCGCAAGCCGTTTCAGGAGCATCCCGACATGCTCCTGAAGGAGGAGCACATCGCCGTCTTCCAGGCCAACTGGGACGACAAGGCGACCAACATACGCGCCATCGCTAGCGAGCTTGCGCTCGGCCTCGAATCCCTCGTCTTTCTCGACGACAACCCCGTCGAGCGCGGCCTGATCCGCCGCGAGCTGCCGGAGGTCGCCGTCCCCGAGGTCGAAAGCGACCCCGCAGCCTACGCCCGCACCCTGGCCGCCGCAGGCTACTTCGAGGCGATCCTGTTCTCGGACGAGGACCGCACCCGCGCCGAGATGTATCAGGGCAATGCGCGCCGCCTCAGCCTGCAGCGGCAGGCCGGCGACATCGGCGCCTACCTGCAATCCCTTGACATGCGGATCATCTTCAACCCGTTCGAAGCGGTGTCACGGGCGCGCGTCTCGCAGCTCATTAACAAGAGCAACCAGTTCAACCTCACGACCCGGCGCTACTCCGAGGCCGAAATCGCCGCCGTCGAGGCCGACCCGCACGCCTTCGGCTTCCACGCCCGGCTGATTGATAAGTTCGGCGACAACGGCATCATCGGCGTTATCGTCTGCCGTGAGACCGCGGACGCCGTCTGGACGATAGACACTTGGCTCATGAGCTGCCGGGTGCTCGGCCGCGGCGTTGAGCAAATGGTGCTGCGGGAAATCCTGTATCGCGGCAAGGCCCACGGCATCGAGAATCTGGTCGGCATCTACCGCCCGACCCCACGGAACCAGATGGTCCACGACCACTACGCGAAGCTCGGCTTCACCTGCATCGGCGAGGACGCCGACGGCGAAACCCGCTGGACCCTGCCGATCAATGCCGAGGTCGAGGCAGCGCCCATGACGGTCGAGCGCGAAGCCGCGCTGCTGGAGCCGGCATGAGCCTCACGTCACCGACGTTCTTCGCGTTCCTGGCCATCACGGTCATCGCCTTCCACCTCACCGCGTCCGTGGCGGTCCGCCAAGCCGTGCTGACAGTAGCCGCGGCCGTTTTCATCGCGAGCTACCTGACCGATGCCGTGCAAGCTGTGCCGTTGCTGCTGTTCCTGGCGCTGGGTTACGCCTGCCTGCGCTTTGTCCAGGCCGGCCGGGCCGGGGCGGCGATGGCGGCTTGCGTGGTGGCAATCGTCGTCAGCTACATCTACATCAAGCGGTTCTCGTTCACCGACGCCTTCGTGACGCCGCTGCCGTTCCCCTATTTGACCCTTGGCCTGTCCTACGTCCTGTTCCGCATCATCCAAGTGGTCGTGGATGCGGGATCGGGGGAATTGCCAAACCGCGTGGGTCCCTTCGCCTTCTTCCGCTACACCTGCAACTTCCTGTGCTTCGTGTCGGGACCAATCCAGCGCTACCAGGATTTCGCCGCGACCGACGGCCTGATGGCGGCGCCGCTCGACGCCGACCGGGTGTATCACGCGTTCTCGCGCATCGTGACCGGATACATGAAGTTCGTGGTCGTGGCGGCCTCGGCCAACTACTTCTACACCCACCTCAGCGCCCCGCTGCTCGACCCCGCGCCAATCGGCTTCGCCAGGCTATGCGTCGTCTACAGCCTGACAGCCGCGGCCTACACGGCCTACTTGTACTTTAACTTCTCCGGCTACATGGACACCGTCATCGGCATCGGCGTCCTGCTCGGCCAGGCGCTGCCGGAAAACTTCGACCGCCCATTCTCCGCCCGCAGCTTCCTGGAGTTCTGGCAACGCTGGCACATGACCCTGTCAAACTGGTTCAAGCTTTACCTGTTCAATCCCTTCCTGATGTTCCTGATGGCCCGCATCCCGGCCCCGGCCCTCACAGCCTACCTTGGCGTCATCGCCTTCTTTGTGACCTTCCTCGTCATGGGCGTCTGGCACGGCACCACCCGGGTGTTCGTGATTTACGGCCTGCTGATGGGCGCCGGCGCCAGCGTCAACAAGCTCTGGCAAATCTTCTGCACCAACCGGCTGGGCAAGAAGCGCTACAAGGCGCTCGGCCAAACGACGGCCTACTCCTACGCCGCGCGCGGCCTGACCTTCGCCTACTTCACGGTCGCCCTGACTTGCCTGTGGCTGCCCGAGTTGCCGCAGTTCCTCCAGGTCGTGGGCCGCCTTGGGGTGGCCGGCGTGGTCGGCGCACTGATCTTGCTCGCGCTCGGCTTCAGCATTGCCGCCTTGGCCCTGGATGTCGCCATCGCCGGGATCGCGGCGCGCGGCCCGGGCATTCGGGCAGCCGCGGACGGCATCGTCTTCCGGAACATGGGCCTTGCCACCCGGCTGCTTGCGATCTTTGCCATCGCATCGCTGTTCAACAAGGCCCCCGAGTTCGTGTACAGGGCCTTCTAGATGCGCTACATCTTACGCCAGGCCATCCTGACGGCCTCATGCTTCGGCATCATCTACGCGGCTGTCCTGGCCCTGACCTTCGTCGTGTCCCCCGAGCCGCCGCACAACGGCACGCTCGACGTGTGGACCGCTGGCGACACCGTTTATTTGACCAGCCCGAAATACGCCTTCCTGGGCCGTGACGCCCTGAACGTGCCCGACCGGAAGGTGATCATGGTCGGCGCCTCCAACACCGGCCTAGGCTTCAGGCCAGACCAGGTGCAGCCCCTCGTGGGATGCGCCAAGGTAAGCAATCTCGCCATCGGCAGCGCCAACATCACCGAAGTTCGCCAGATGATCGACCTGATGCACGACGTGCAGGACCCCGCCGCCCAGCGCTCCGACACTTTCGTTATCGGCGTGTGGTTTGGCATGTTCGTTGAAACCGAGCTGCTCTGGCCCGGCGCCGAACGCAAACGCGGCGACACCGACCTTGACATCGAGCGCTACCGCTACGGCTTCTATCGTCGTACCGCCAATGGGCCGGTCGAGGTGCTCCCCTCACGCTGGCTTCACGCCGGCGTAGTGCTGATCCGCCCATACCTGCTGCTGGAGCGGACGGCGCGGTGGGCCACCGCCGGCCTTCGCGACCTCTTGGGTGTGCATCCCGCGCAATTGACCGACGAGGACCGAGAGGCCCGCGTGCTGACCCCAGCCGAAAAGGAAGAGGCGCTGGACCATTGGCGCCAGGTCATGGGCGGCAACCAGCCGATCTCGGCAGCCGAGGTCGCCCTTCTGCAGGACACCATCGAGCAGCTGCTGCAATCCGGCGAGAAGGTAGTGCTGGTGGACCTGCCAATCCCGGCCTGGCACCGCGATATCAGCCCATACCAGCCGAGCTATGTCCAGCAGGTGCAGGGTCCGCTGTTCGACCACTTCAAGGGCCGCCCAGGCTTCGCATCGCTGCATATGCCCGACCTCGATGCCGACACCGCCTACTCGGACGAGGTTCACGCCAAGCCGCATCTGACCCGCATCTGGGCCACCCGCCTTGCAAATGTGCTCAACCCCCTGGTCTGCCCGGCGCAGGATGCCAAGACGGTTGACTCCACGCCTATGCGTCCCGTCACTGCGGATGGTGCCCTCGAACCCCAGCATTAGCGGCGCCGCCCCCGCTTGAGACCGCACGTCGTATAGATAGGATCAACATGGACCAGCCAGTGGTTTACGAAAAGCTCACGACCGTTTTCCGCGATGTGTTCGACGAGGACGACCTAGTGCTCACGCCCGGCCTGACGGCAGACGACGTGGATGGCTGGGACAGCCTGAGCCACATCCGCCTCGTGCTGGCGGTCAGCAAGGCATTCGGTGTGAAGTTCTCCGCCTCCGAGGTCGGCGGCCTCAAGAACGTGGGTGAGTTCGCATCGCTGATCCAGAGCAAGGCATGACCCAGCCGGCCACACCCTCCGCGCAAGCATGGTGAACGCTTTGCCCGCGGGGCTGCCCGGCCTGCAATTCCATCACTTCGGGTTGGCCGTCCGCGAACCAGAAGAAGCGTTCCGCTACTTGCTTGCGCTTGGCTATACCGAGGGCAACGTGGTGTTCGACCCGCTGCAGCAGGTCAATCTGGCCATGCGCCACCACCGGGCGATGCCGGACGTGGAGGTGATCTGGCCCGGCGACGGCCCCTCCCCGATTGACCGGATGATCAAGGGATCGGGCACGCTGATCTACCACCTCTGTTACGAGTGCCCCGACCCCGGCGCCGCCATCGCCGGGCTGGCATCTGCGGGGATCGAAACCGTCCTCGTCAGCCCGCCCAAACCCGCCGTCCTGTTCGCCGGACGCGAAGTCTCATTCCACATGGTGCCCGGCTTCGGCCTGATCGAAATCCTCCAATCCAGCCCCGCGGAGATATGATGACCCGGCGACGCACCCTCCTGCCCGGCATCGCCACTCTCCTACTCGCAGGCGCAAGTCCGGCCCTCGCCGCCCCCGATCCCGAAGCTACGTTCCTAACCACTCCAAATTTCCCGTTGCGCGACCCGCTGCCGGCGATAGCGAACGCGACGCCCGGCAACGGGCTGGCGATGGCGCCGGGGTCGCGCAATGCTTTCTCGCTGGTGATGGGCAGCGGCCAGCGCGGCGCGAACATGACCACCTCGCAATCCATCCGGGACCGCTTCTTCCTCAACTACAGCACGGGCGATCTAAACAAGGCCATCGGCAGCCCGATAGACAACGGCCAGTCGAACAACAACACCTTCGCCGCCGTGGCCCGGCACTTCCCGGTGGGCGACCCCAACGACCTGCACGTCATGGCGCCGGACGGCATGCACCTGCGCGCGATCTGCTCGGAGCGGCGCACCAACTGCCATCCCGGCGCCGTCTGGGCCGCCATGGTCCGGCTGCCCTTCGAGTGGCGGCCCGGCACGACGCTGAAAGTCCGCTACCGCAGCCCCAAGGGCGACCACTCCTGGGCGCCAATCTGGATGTTCACCGGTCAGCAGGTCTCCCCCGGCCCCGGCGGCAACCCCTACCAGGGCTTCGGCACCCCAAATGCCCTTTACCGCGAGAGTGCCGGCAAGAACTTCGAGATTGACTGGAACGACAACTTCCCTCGTATCCCCGCCGGGGTGCGGCCGGGCTACCAGATTGATTTCGGCACCCCCGACATCTACGGCACCAAGTGGGCCACGAAGCCGCACGCGGTTTACTGGGCGAATGGCAATGGCTGGCGCTACTACGACCATTCCTACAACCCGGAATTCCTGCGTGCGCCGTTCGACTGGTCGGAAGGGTTCCACGACTTGGTCGGCAACTGGCGCGGCGACGGCAGCAACCTGATTGATCTGTTCGTTGACGGTAAGCTGGTCGCCACGTCCTACATGGAATACCCGCAGGACACCTACGTTGACCCGGCAGACGGCGAGCGCAAGACCATCGCCATGAGCCTGATCATCGGCAACCAGGCCATCCCAGGCTTCTCACGCGGAGCTTCGAGCGCGAGGGACAACGACGGCATTCCTGACGGCTGGACCATCGTGGTGCAGGAGATCTCCGGCTGGTATGGCAACATCCAGGACCCCGACCGCTACCGCGTTTCGCCGGAGAACGCAGTGAAGTAACTGCGCCCTACTCCGGTAATCAAAGATGCTGCCGGAAATGCTCTGCTACCGCGCCATAGACCTGCCGCTGGTGCTCCGGCCGGATGAATCCGTGCCCGGCGTAGGTGAACCGCTCGTAGCGCACCCGCTTCTGGTGCTGCTTCATAACCGTCACGAACTGCTCGCTTTCGTTCATCGGCACCCGCGGGTCGCGGTCCCCATGCACCACCAGCAGCGGCGCCGTCACCGCGCCGACGCCGTGGATCGGCGAGAACTCTCGCAGCACGTCGTCATGCCAGCCCGGCACGCCATACTCCAGCGCGCGGTGCTGGCGCCGCCACGGGCCGGTGTCGCGCAGCAGGGTGAACCAGTCGCCAATGCCGTAGTAATCCACCGCCGCGCGCCACAGCTCCGGGTGCCGAGTAATCGCGGCCAGCACCATCCAGCCGCCATAGGACTGGCCCATGATGCCGATGCGCCCGGGGTTGATGCCGAGCTGCACCGCCAGCCAGTGCCGGGCCGCCACAAGGTCATCCACGGCCACCCCACGCCTGCCGAAGTCGTCCGCCTCCATCCAGGCGCGCCCATAGCCCGTGCTGCCGCGCACGTTGGGCATCAGCACGGCATAGCCCTGGGACAGCAGCATCTGCATGTCCGGCCGGAACTTGGCGCGGCTCTGCGACGCCGGCCCGCCATGCACCCAAACGACGCTGGGCCACCCGCCTGCCGGCGCCGTCCCATGCGGCATCGCCAGCCAGCCCGGCACTTCCTGTCCGTCCAGTCCGGGCCAGGACACGAGCGAAAACTCGATCAGCTCATCCGGCTCAATCCCGGCCACCGCCTGCAGGTGCGGCCGCCAGAGCGGACGGACGCCGCCGCCCTCCCACACATACAGGCCCGGCGGGTCCGCCGGCCCCTCGGCGGAGAAGGCCAGCGCCGTGCCGTCCGGCGACCAGGCGAGGTCCCCGGCCACGCCCTGCGGCAACCCGGCCACGACCTCCCGCTCCCCGTCCAGGCCGCCGACCCTCAGCACGCCGTAGCCGCGGTCGTTCTCAACCGTCGCGAGCAGCGACCCGTCCGGCGACAGCGACCAGGCCTCAACGTCCCGTCCGACCGGGGCGGACACCGTTGCCAGCTCGCCGGTAGCCGGGTCAATGCGGCACAGCCGCATGAAGTCCGCGTCGCCCACATCCGACACCGCCATGATCCCCGCCCCGTCCTTCGTAAATCGCGCCGTCGCGTAGCGGGCCAGGCCCTGCCGGGGCACCTCCTGCGCCGCGCCGGTGTCGGCGTTGATCGTCCACAGGCTTTGGTCGCTGCTGCTCCGGTCCTCGATGACGACGATCCGCTCCCCCGTCCAGTTCGTGACCGAGCGCGACCCGGCGCCCTCGAAGATGCGGCGGCGCTCCCCACTGGCCAGGTCCATGACAAGGATGTCGAAGCATGCCTCGTCGCGATCGTTGGCGGCGAACGCGATCCGGCCACCATCCGGAGAGAACGCCCCAACTTCATGGTTGGCCCGGGGATCGGCTGTCAGCGCCCGCGGCGTGCCGCCGGCGTCGAGCAGCCAGATCTGGTCGCGCTCGTCGCCGCCCGCGTCAATGCTCCAGATCAGCCGGTCGCTGTCAGGCGCACGGCGGAGCCTGGTGGCCCGTTCCCCCTGATCGGCCAACTGCACAGCGCCGCTGCCATCCCGCCGCATGGACCAAACCTGCGGCAGCCCGGCCCCGCGCAGGTGGAAGACGGTGGCCCCATCCCGCGAGAAACTGGGCGACGAGGCAGCGCCAATCGCAGTCCAGGCAGCAGGTTCGATCATGCGGAAACGGCTCCATATGGCAAACGACTCTTCTCCCTCTCCCTCCGGGAGAGGGCCGGGGTGAGGGAAAGGCCGCAAGCGCAATCCCTGCCCGTCAAAGGAAAAAAGTACCAGTTCCAGCAAGGTTTGCGCTGCTTGGCTTCCCTCACCCCAACCCTCTCCCGGAGGGAGAGGGAGCAGAAAACGCCCTTAAACCCCCAGGCTCATCGCCTTAATCGGCGGCTCCACATCATCCGGCAACGGGCACTTATAAGGTGTCACCCGCGTCCGCTCCGCTAAATCAGCCTTGGCGCGAGCAATCAGCGCCGGGTCCTGCAAAGCGTCCAGCGCCGTCCCAGCCATCACCTTGGCCACGTGGACCAGTCCCTTATGTGCCGCCGGGCTCTTGCCCTGCGCCGTCAGTTGCCAGGAATGGAACGGCGTCCCCACCGCGCAGGTCGCCCCCCGGGCCTGAACCGTGGGCACCACCCAAGACACGTCCCCCACATCCGTGCTGCCATTGCCGCCCCGCCCATGCGAGCCGAACGGGATGATGAAGTCGCACAACGGCAAGTCCGGCTGCACCGGCACCCCAACCCGGTTGAACGCCGCGGCGGTGTCGGCCGGCGTCAGCGTGGCGCGGATGCGCTCAGCATAGGCACGGTCCCCAGCATCGAACTCCGGCGGCCCAAGCCGCTCGAAATTGTCATGCATCGCCTGCTCCAGCGGCGTGTTGGCCATCAGGTTGCTGACCGCGCTGACCACCTGGGTGCTGACGGCCGTCTCCGTCATCAGCGCCGCCCCGTCCGCGATCTTGCGTACGCGCGCAACCAGTGCCGTCAGCCCGGCCAGGTCCGAGGCGCGGATCAAATATCGCACCTTGGCCCGAGCCTGCACGACGTTGGGCGCGATCCCGCCGGCATCGAGATACGCATAGTGGACCCGCGCATCGTCCGGCATGTGCTCGCGCATGTAGTTCACGCCGACGTTCATCAGCTCGACCGCATCCAGCGCGCTGCGGCCCAGGTCGGGTGCCCCTGCCGCATGGCTGGCCCGGCCGACGAAGGTGAAGTCAATCCGCGTATTCGCAAGACTAACCGCCTCGTTCACGCCCGAGAACGACGCGGGATGCCAGGAGATCGCGATGTCCACATCCTTGAACGCCCCCGCGCGCACCATGAAGCCCTTGGCAGCGCCCCCCTCCTCCGCCGGACATCCGTAGTAGCGGACCCGGCCCTTCACACCCGATGCCGCCAGCCAGTCCTTCACTGCCGACGCGGCCAGCATCGCCGCCGACCCCAGCAGGTTGTGGCCGCAGCCATGGCCGACGCCGCCATCCCCCTCAACCGGGCGCGGCTCGGCAAGGCCGGCCTCCTGGCTCAAGCCCGGCAGAGCGTCGTATTCCCCCAGGATGGCGATCACCGGGCCGTCCTCGCCGGCCTCGGCCATCATCGCGGTCGGGATGCCGGCAACCTCGCGGGTGATGCGGAAGCCTTCCTGCTCCAGCATCGCCAGGTGCTCGGCGGCGGAGCGGTGCTCGCCATAGGCCAGCTCCGGCATGCCCCAGACCCGGTCGGCCAGGGCGATATACTCGGCCTGCTTGCCGTCCACGATATTCCAGATCTGCTCGGTGTTCCGCAATGCCCTGTCTCCGTCATCCCCGGCTTGGTCCGGGCGCCATGTTCACGCGATCTTCGACACTGCCAACATCGGCGACCCGGGTCCAGCAATTCTAAGTGGGCCTCCGGCGCGGGTGTCACTTGGTGACCTGGGCTTCGATGTTGGGCGGTGGTTTTGAGTCGATCAGGGTCTGCATGAGGGTGGTCCAGTCTGGGAAGACCAGGTAGGCG
>JAABUK010004734.1_pt1 | contig 21863 bp, 11 predicted proteins | sample 5559141 | NCBI WGS metagenome assembly JAABUK01 (sample SAMN10711869, study PRJNA513367) | rock metagenome | isolation source: Antarctica rocks | place: Antarctica: Victoria Land, Pudding Butte nord | collected 2016-01-03
TGGCCACTAGTGTTTCGATGTTGAATTAATAAGTTCTTTGAAATTATTATTTGTATTGATGTGAGTGAAACTTTAAATGAAAACGATTTGAAACTTTATAAAATTAGCCCTTTTTTGATATTAATTATACTTTTGAATATAGTATCATGTTAACTGTCGAATTGCGTATCGATAGCTACTAGTGTTATGTAAACAATAAAATGTCTGTAAATGTTGCTATCAGCAGTCAGCAGATCAATGTGTATTAAGTTTCCTCCTGATACCTGATAGCTGACGGCTGATAGCGAATACGTCAATTTACACTTAACATCACACTAGTAATAGGATCACCCGCGAATGATGTTTCAGTAAAAATAACTTCGGAAATTTGTATTCATTCATTTTCAATGGTCATATTTCCAGTTATATAAAAGTTACTACATGTTGTCTGCATAGTGCCGACTTATAAAAACATACGCTGACTTCCGAAGTCTTACATTGCACCAGCTTTCAATACAAACGCTGACTTCCGAAGTCTTGAATAAGACATTGCAAAACAGATGAAATTTTAAAAGCTTAAAGAGCAACGTATCCATTCAAGACTTTCGAAGTCTGAACCCGAGGTGTAAGATACTGATCTTAAAGACTTCTGAAGTCAGGGTCTATTTTGTAGTTTCAGAAACTAATTTATATGAAATGAAATATTTAAAAGAGCAATTGTTTTTGGCACTTTTCATTATTGCACTATTAACGGTGAATAGTCCATCAGAAGGACAATCGAAAACACCGGCATCTATTTATAAAATTTATAGTGGTAATACCCATGCTCATACATCCTACACCTGGTCGCATGGCGAGCAATTTGGTAAAAGCCCTTGTAAAGGAATTGTGGTTTTTGGAGGTGATCCAAATCCTGATAGTGTTGAAACCTGGAAAGCAGGTTATGTAAAGGGAGAGGGTTGTCCGGCAATATTAATTATCAGATCAAGTCAGTATCCCGGACCAAATGAGGTATTAAAACCTGATTGGCAAAAAAACCAAGGCCTGCCATCAGTACATTTTGCACTGGCCAAAGCTAATAATTATGATTTTTATATAACGACCGACCATTCACAGGAATATATTTTTAATCCCTTAAATATTTCCAACAAGGCGTGGGTGGATACGAAACAGGCAGCGGAAACAGCAACTGATAATAATTTTGTAGGGATCAGAGGTTACGAACATTCAGAGAACAATGGGCCCAACGGACAGGGCCACATAAACATTATTAATAGTTCGGAATATTTAAATGCACTGGATCGGGAGATTGATCTCCCCTATTTGTATAATTGGCTTAAAAGCGCAAAACCTAATGGCGACGGCCCTGTGTTGGCTTCTTTCAATCATCCCGAAGCGGATCAATATAACAAGTGGGCTTACCGGGACCCGCAAGTAACAGACATTATAACGATGCTGGAAGTGATCAATTCAAATAACAAAATACATTACGAAGGTTTTTTGAATGCACTGGATAAAGGATGGAAGGTTTCGCCGGTATGTGGTAATGATAACCACGGCCTTACAGGAATAACACATCATACTTCCCGAACATTTGTTTTAGCTACTGATAAAACCAAAGCAGCAATTTTAGATGCTATGAAGAACCGTCGTACTTATGCATCGCTGGATCAGAATATACAATGCAGCTATACTGTAAATGATAATATTATGGGATCAACACTCCCTGCTTCAAACGTGTATAAATTTAAAATCTCCATAAGTGATCCGGATACTCTAAATCCTAAAGATAAAATCACTAAAATTGATATTGTAGGAGATAGTGGCAAAGTATTACAGACTTATAAAGCCAATGCCTATTCAGTACAATGGAATCCAACAATTAATGATCCTGTCAGTAAATATTTTTTTATAAGAGTATATAACTCCGGAGGCGGTGATGCTGCGGGTGCCGATCCTGAGAAACCAATTGCATGGCTGGCTCCTGTATGGACAGGAAAGTAAAAAATATTGTAAAAGATATAAACAGGGTTTATAACTGGTTTACCAATAGAAAAGCAACTTGCTAAATAAATATATCTTCATCTTTTAGCTAAAGGGTCTGCATCTTTTACGCATCTGAATCCTAGATTATTAGAACCACTACTTACCTCCCCTTTACCCCGGCTACCCGGCCGGTAACGAATACAATACTGATCACTGCATAGAAAAGAGCCCCCACTTTGAACGCGTTTAACTGCATTTGGCTCATCAGGATCATAACTGTCTGAAGGGCCTTTAGGATTGTTTGCAGGGCTTACCTCATAATAATCAGGACGGTAAAAATCATTGCACCATTCCCATACATTACCATCCATATCATATAAACCATAACCGTTAGGAGGGAAAGATTTTACCGGCGCTATTCCAATAAATCCATCTTCTCCTGTATTCTTACCCGGAAAGTCTCCCTGGTAAATGTTGGCCATCCATTTGCCATCCGGTTTTAATTCATTACCCCAGTAATACTTTTGCCCCGGATGATTGCCTTGTGCCGCATATTGCCATTCAGCTTCGGTTGGCAATCTCTTACCCGCCCATTTTGCATACTCAAGTGCATCTTCATAACTAACATGAATTACCGGGTTATTTTCTAATCCCTGGATGTTACTTTGCGGTCCGAACGGATGGCGCCAGCTTGCACCCGGTACATATTTCCACCATTGCAATGGGTTATCTAAAGTAACCTGTTGGTCAGGTGGAGAAAATACACCGGAGCCAGGTACTAAACTTTCGGGAGGCACATCAGGAAAATCTTTAGGATTTAACTTCCTTTCAGCGATGGTTATAAAATTAGTAGCTTTTACAAATTTTTCAAACTCGGCATTGGTAACTTCATGCTCATCCATCCAAAATTCATTAACAGTTACTTTGTGAACAGGATGTGCATCAGGAAATGCGGGATCATCAGTTCCCATTTGAAAAGTTCCTGCAGGAATATGAACCATTCTGGAAGTAACAATTTCTTTGGCTGCTGCCGGTGCTGCTTCCGTTACATTTTGCGATGAAGGAGGCTGTTCTTTCTGCTTACAACAAACCAATGTAAATAATAAAGAAAAGCAAACACCTGTTATTATCTTTTTAATCGGCATGGTTGAATCTTTTAATTGTACACTCAAAATACATTTATTAAGAGCTGCTACTGCTTAACATTTACCAGATCTTTATAAAAATGTTGTAAGTTAATAAATCTTCAATAACTGGTTTCGGAAGTAAGTGGCACCCAAAGGAGAAGCTTATCTTCGCTAACACACAGAATGTTCATTAAATCTTATCTTTAAATTCTATGATCAGTAATATTCAACCTACTACCATTGAGCGCCGTATGCTGATTATGAAAGAATTGGATTTGAAGGGGCAGGTAAATGTTATTTCTTTAAGTCAGGAACTTGGTGTAAGCGAAGTAACCATCCGCAACGATCTTTCCCGCCTCGAACAGAAGAACCTGCTTGTGCGTGCAAGGGGTGGCGCTATGAAAGCAGACAGGGTTGCAGTGGACTTCAACCTGTCTGATAAGAAAAAACTACATTATAAGGAGAAATTACTGATAGGCAAGGCTGCGTCAACACTTATTGAAAACGGAGATACGATCATTCTGGATTCCGGTACCACCACCATGGAAATAATCAGGCATCTTTCTGCCTTTGAATCATTAACCGTTATTACCAATGCGTTGAACTTAGCCAATAAACTGGCGGAACAGGAAAAAATAAATATAATAGTTCCTGGTGGATTTTTAAGAAGGAACTCTTTATCGCTGGTAGGCACAACAGCGGAAGAAAGCTTTAAGAATTATTTTTGTGATAAGTTATTTCTCGCAGTAGACGGGTTCAATACCACTCATGGTCTGTCTACGCCTAACGTGGAAGAAGCACATCTGAACCGCGTGATGATCTCAATAGCTAAGCAGGTTATTGTTGTAATGGATTCAAGTAAATTTCATAAACGCAGCTTTGCATTCATCGCACCATTGTCTGCTGTGGATATTGTTATCACAGATTCAGGCATACCCCCGGAAGATCAGAAGAAACTTGAAAACGCTGGTGTTAAGGTAATGATCGTTTAGTATAATCATTCCACTTTAGGTGGAAATCCCGTTGTTTTAATGAGTGCCTGCGTGCAAATTTATTCCTTGCCTTTACCGTTTCATCGGCCCATTCATCCATTGGGTACATCAGTTCACGGTAAATCAGGTAGCTCATATCGGCAGTTCTTATCGGCCGGTGGTCTTTTACATCATCCACAGCATGAAGGTATTGCCGGCCATTAGCTTCTTTTACCAAAGGCAGCCAGTCTTTATACCAGACATTTATGGAAGAATCCAGCACATCATTACGTGCCGTTTTCATTTGCACAGTGAGATCCAAACATTGATCTATCAGGAATATAGCGCTGTCCGGATGCTTATCTGCCGCTTGAGATGCACCTTGCATTAACAGGCTTATCTTTTCAAGATGGTGCAGCATCAAAATATTTTGCCTGCATAAATTCGCAACTGTCCGGATCACTTCGATATTATACCGGTTATTCCCAACTGCATTTGCATTATTGAGCAACAGCATCAATTCATCGCTTTCTTTCATAAATGATTGAGCAAGCTGCAAGCGTTTGAAATTGCTGTCGGCCCAATTAAATGGGAGGGAAAAGTTAATAGAATCAGGCACGGGTAAGCGTAACAGACTCTGGTCTAATGCTGGTTTTGGTTTGGTATATACTGCCGCACTATTGCCAAATATAGGGGTACGAAAATTTGATGCCCGCCATTCCCAACTGTCTTCATAAAACTGAGCCTGCCTGCTCGTTAATTCAAACATTCTTTTCAGGCCGGCATTTTCCGTTCCGTAAAATGTTGCATAAAATCTTTCAGCCAGTTCATCGGCGTTTGTTCCGGAATGGTTCCAGCCCATAGCCGCACCGGTAGCATACCCCAGCCAGAATGTCTGCGGATGCAAACCGGCATCAGCCCAACCTGCAACAATAACGCCTGCGAGGTCTGCTGTTTTTTCGTTAACAGCTTTAGTAATTGTTTGTAGCAGATCAGGGACCCTTGCTGCAAGTTTTTCATTCTCTTTGTGAAGCGTTTTACTTGCCGGCAGTGGATAATAATTGGGAAACAAAGGCTCTCCACCCTGCGTAGAAGTATAGATCAACTGCCTGATACCTCTTTCTTTAAATACAGGTGCCCAGGCGCTGTCATATACGCCGTTGATGAGATGACGGGGCAATGTTTTTATATCATCCGGAGTCAGGGGATATTCACCCCAGAATATAACCTTACGTCCATATTGTCTTAAGGTGTCTGCCATGCGACTGATGAACTGCGCCAGCAATTTTCCGTTTCCGCCAAGTGACCTGGCAGAATCAATTTCGTTAGCTGCCTTGCCTGTATAGTATGCCTCATCATTTGAGAGTAATACATACTCCACTCCTTTATTGGCATCAATTAATTCTTTAAACATGCCGGATAACAGCCGGTAAGTTTTCGGATTATTTACGGTAAACTGGTAATTGGAATTCGGGAAGGCCCGCAGTTCTTTATACTCCGGATGTTTTAATATGAAGGACACATGCGCGGGCGCATCCAGGTAAGGGATAAGCTGTACGTAATGAGCCGCTGCATAATCAGTCAGTTCCTGGTATTGTGCCGCCGACAATGCGTGGGGCTCCACGATCGGAGCCGCTGATTTATATTGAAAATGCCCTTCCAGTTTTAATGCAAACCCATTGATTTTATACAACGAGGCTTGTTTGATCTCCCGTTTCAGCACTTCCAGTTTTTCAAGGTGATGGGCATCATCCCAATAGATCATGCGAAGGTTCATATTAGGCCAGTCCGTCAGTTCCCCCTCAGGATACAATAATTCCTTGTTTTGCTTTTGAAACAATTGTAGCAGTGACTGCACACCGTAATATAAGCCCTGAGCCGCATTGGCAGTGATCATTATCTTATTCGGCGTCATTTCAAGCCGGTAAGCTTGGCGCATCAAGACGGTGCGATTAGTATCTGTTGTATTGCCGATTTTAACGGCGCCATTTTTAATAATGAATGAAATGGCATGTTGCTGCTTACTGTTATTTAGTAGGGTTATATTAAAGCGGCTTAACAGTTGTTCCTGCAGCGACAATATTGCCGGCGAATCTTTAATGCTATTCTCATTATTTATACTCCAGCTCTTATCCATCTTAAATAGATTATCTGTCAGCTTTACCTGTTGTGGAACCGGCAACAACATCTCTGAAACAGTATGAAGATCAAAATTCAACAATACTTTTTTTCCGCTGATAGCCTCTCTAATCTCTACCTTCCACCTGCCTGCCATATCGTTAATAGCGGTGCTGAACTGATACTCGCCGGTATTATTAATGATATCACAGTTACCTCCGTAATATTCTATCTTTTTCCCGGAAGGGTCATAAACAGCAATGCTTAAAACCGAATGTAATTTCATCGAATCTGAAACTTTCACAGCAAAATGAATGTTCACTGTTCCGCCAGGTCTTATAACCTGTAAAGGATCGGCAACTATTCCATCAATGGTTCCGGGCATAAGGGCCATCAATGCGGGAACCCACGGTTCCACCATAATCTTAACATCCTTTCCGTGGCTTACATATTTACTGTTCCTTATATCGTATACATGTTTTTCGTTTTCCAGGTGAATAATGAAATTGCCCCCTTTACTATTTTTATCAGGAAGCAGCCCTAATAAAGTGGTTTTACCTGCCTGCTCACTGAAAGAATATTTAGCTATGCCGCTAACCGGCCTGCCGCCTTCATCAGTGATGCTGATTGCGGGTGCAATACCTGTCCTTGTAAAAAGCGTTCTTATCCGGGCTAGTGCACTGTCATTGGTATGTTTTGCTTTTTGCTCCGGGTATTTATCCAAAAAATAATTCAGCATAAAAGCATTTCCCTTTCCGTAAGAGTGGTAAATCAGTTGAGGAGTATTCTTTTCACTAAGCAAGGATTTTGCATCTTCCAATATAATTTTGTTATCTGCAGATGGAGTAATCAAATCCTTTGCCGTATAGCCCGCCGGTTTAACACCAAAAACACCAGCCAATGCGCGTGTGTTGCGGAACCTGGCATGCGCATCCATGATACCGGGAAGCGCATCGCTGATAACGGTGCCGCCATCTTTTACAAATGATTCGATCTGCTTTACTTCCGCATCGCTTAACGCAGTACTCATAGGCAGGATAAGCACTTTGTAACCTTTTGTTGCAAGGTCACCGTTTTCAATCCCGCTGTATGAGGTAAAGTCGAAACCCAGACCTGCATCCTGTAAAATTTTAACCCAACCGTCCAGATTCCTTCTAAATTGTTCGAGCGTTTCACTGGTATTGCCATAAGTATGTCCTGGTTTTATCCGGCCATCAACTATCCATGCCGCATGTATGCTTGGATAAGAATAATGCACGGCGATCCTATTTTCATTTTCCGGGTTATAAGAAGCAACTAGTTTACCGATGCCTTTTTCGCGCATTTCAGTAAAGCCATGCTGCATATCCAAACCACTCTGGCACAAAGTAAGGTCAGGATTAAGGGCAGACTGCTGCCAGAAGATATAAGCACCTCCCGTTTCGTTAACAAATATGTGCTGGTAAAAATCGTACAATACGCTTTTACCTGAAGCGCCATATCCGGCCTGACCCGAAATTTTTAGCGCCGGGTTAAAGTCGTGGTGGTATTCAAGCTGGTTGCCGATATCGTAAGGATTCATCTGGCCTACATGCTTATTGATGAGGCTGTAGTCATAACCATTATGGGCACCCGATGCCTGCGTGCCTGATAGCTGTACCAGTCCGCCCGGATCTATCCGGTGCAATGCATCCTGCACATACTCGAACTGGCCGGCCCATGATTTTTCCATGAATGAACGGTGGTCAGCCCAGGAAGAGTAATTTCCTCTTTGCTGCGCTTCGCGGGAATCATCCGGAACAACCTCTTCCCATTGTTGAAACGAGGTGCCCCACTGTTCATTCAACGCTTTTATGGAGGGATACATTTGCCGTAGCCAGTTTCTCATGGCGCGTAGCGTGGTTTCAGAAAAATCAAGGTCCAATGCATCATCGTATCTCGTTACGGACGGCTCTTCATAAACATAATAAGCAGAAGGAGAGAACTTTCTCCATTGCGGAACCATCTTGCCCAATTCATTTTTAATGGAACGCAAAAAAGCCGAATCATTCAATCCATATTTTCTAACCAGCACTTTTTTATCATGGGTTTGCAGATACCTGGCTTTTATGGAATCATAATACAAAAGATCGGGACCATTGTCTGGAGATTCTACGCCGCTTATCCGGGTCTGCGCCTGCACCTTATAATTAGCATGCCGGCTTTGCTCCAGGGTGTAAGCGGCTAGTGTTGTAACATTCATGTTACGCAGTTGTGAATCTATCGCCGGCCAGGTGCCTGGTATAGGATTAGGTCCGAAATGATACAGCGTTACATCATAATCATCCCATTTCCTGGGTTGCAGAAAAAATATGTCCTTTGTTTTCCGGTCAGCCTGTTTATTATCCTGAGTCAATACAACCTCTACTCTTCCAAGGTGTGAAAGAATGTTTTTAGAATCGAGAGCCACATCATATTGGTTGTTGCCGTTGAATTGTATATTGTTTTGTTGCCGGCTCACCAGCCTGTTGTAATTATCATAGAGGCTTGCCACCAACCTGCCTTCGAAAGGCTTTTTTGAAAACACTTTTACATTACTATGCACCTGCTCACTGGAGGGCACTTCCTCCTTTTCATTGGTGATGGATACGATTTCAGCATTGCCTGGTGTAGTAAAAGCAAGAGAATACCAATCGTACACTCCTTTTCGGCCCTTCAGTCGAAAATTAACTATATGGCCACCTCCGTTAAGATTTGCCGGTAAGGTGATATTTACACTAGCCTGCTGAGGTTTTATCAAAACAGAAAATTGCTTTTCAGTCGTACCGAATTCATCCTCTACTGAAATTGCCAGCGAGTCGCCGGAATTTGTTTTTTGCAGGCTGACGATAAAGGAGGATGCATTTACCAAAGCCCCGGTTATAGCTGTCTGCGGTTCTTTTGCCGCTGCCCACACTACTGACCGGGCCACCATTGACCACATGTACTCCCAGTAAGCATTGTGCAGGCCCGTTTCCCATGGATCCTTTAACATAGGGATGAATCCGTTTTCCAGGTAAGCCATGGCTACGATCCTGCCCTTTCCATATTGCCTGACAGCCATTACCGGATTTCCCTGTCTCGTTTTCAGCAGCACTTCTCCGTTATTATTATTAAAAGGCAGAACACCTATGCTGCCAAAGGGAAATGCCTTCAATTCAACTCCCCTTGTTATGTAATGATCCTTAACCTTAACCCACTGCGAAGTATCGGTGATCTTCCATAGGTTGTCAATTTCATGATTCAGTTTTTTGATACTATCTACATTAACGGATGCACTGATGGTTAAAGGTGAAAACGAAGAAAAATTTCCACTGTCTTTTCCTGATGGATACAGCAGAACCAGTCCTGTACCGGCGTTTACCCGTTTCATTATTTCCTCACGGATGTACTGCGGATAACTTTCCCAGGGATGCAAACCTGGCCAAATGATAACATCGTAGGCGGCGTTGAAAAGCAGGTCATCGGCAATATAATCGAATGCCAGGCTGTAGGGATGATCGCCATCATCGCCCCCCGGATTGCGGCGATTATAAAAATCTCCAAAACCCCACCGGTTAATTCCAGAATTGCGTCCCAATGTAGCAACGCGGTAATTAAGGGGCAGCCTTTCTGATAATTCAATGATTCCCCTTCCATCGAATACAGGGGAGATGCTGTACGTATTTATTTTTTCAACAAAATCGCTGCCCCAGGGGAAATGAGCAGTCTTTACTCTATCGGAATAACCAACATCCCAGCGTCCTAATTTTGCCAGCACATCCTGGAACTGATCGAGGGCGATATAATCCAGGTACCATTCGGCTTTTGCGGAGCTGCCAATGCTAAACGATTTTATTTTATCGGTATTTAGCCGGGTAAGTTTTGCAAAAGGAAGCTGCAAATGGTTAGCCCCTGCTTTAAGGTTGAACTTTGTTCCAGCCACCTGCGAGGATGAATCTTCCACAAGAAGTTCCAGCTCGCCGGGCTGGGACGCCCAAGCAAATACTAATAAAGCATCAACAGGCTGATTCTCCCCTCCTAATGCCTTGCTCCATGAAGGCACGCTGAATTTTTGAATGGTAACTTTTCCGCCTTGGTCAGGAAAAAGGCATTGTAACGCATGCGCGTTTAGAGCTGCGAAATCTTCAGTCTGCCGGATGGTTACACCGGAAGATACCTGCACGGTTTTCACATCCGCTTCGGTTTCAAACGAACATAATACCTTCTGGCTATAAACCACCGTTGACGCCAGTAAAATAAAACAGGTAATTACTGAAAATAGTATAATTTTTTTCAAAGCAATTAATATTATTGGTTAAGCCTTCTTTTTTCTTCCACCAGGTCAAGTGCCCGTAAAAAAAGCGTGAAGTTGCTTATGGGGCCCGATCCTGTAACTTTTTGTTCCAGCACCTTTGTATCCGCCAAGGGGTCTTTGATTTTTGTTAATACCCATTGCATCTGTGTGGATTCGTCAATGTTTGATATATGCCAAACACTTAGTGAATCCCGACAATGTTGCCAACCTTTCAGCAGTTCATCAGCCTGGTTTTTATGCCCCTGTTTATTAAGCACCAGTAAAGACAGGTAGTTAGTGGCCGCATTCCTTGGCGAATTAAACCTATCCGGGTCGCTGGAAAAATCGATAATATTTTGGTAACACTGCGAAGCCGTTTTTTCATCTTTTATTTGTTTTGCGCAGTAGGCTAGCAGGTAATCCTGAAGGCGGTAATCTGCATTGTAGGGTTTACCTTCCCCGAGCTTTTCAGGATACTGTTTTGAATTTACCAGGTACTTCGTTGCTGCTTTATATTTTTTGAGTTCCATATAATCAAGCGCCAACGCTATGTTAGCCAGTTCAAATAATTCATGCCCTTCTTTAGCGCCTTCCTGGGGAAGAATCAATGTTTTATTAAGTACATCAATGCATTCTTTGGACTTCTTATTATTTAGCAGGGCCTTTGCATAATCCACACTGATCACCGGGTTGGAAGGAAATAACCGGTAAGCACAGGGCGGACGCATCTAAATTTTAAACAGCTAGAAATCAATCCGTTTTAAATTTAATAAACCTTAATGTGATTTTGTTAGTTATTAAGAACCAATAACTTAAGAATTTAGATGCGTTTGCCCTGCCGGTAAGCATCCTTTGCATTTTCATACAGGCTCCCAAACTGATGATGCGCCTCGTAGAAACTGCCGAGCCCGTGCCAGGTGCGCCATTCATTCGCATCCATAGCCACTGCCTTTTTAAAATCTGCCAGCACCTCAGACTGTTTCGATTCATCATCACTGAACAAGATACCTCTTGATGTAAAGAAAGGCGCGTAATCAGGTTCGTTGCCGCATTTGATAAATAATTCTTTCGCTTTAATTACATTGTTGCTGTTCCATTGAACCAGCGCCGCATAGTAATCCGTTTTCCAGCAATGGTGTTGCTTGGCTGCCCATTCCAGTACCATACCGGTTTCCTGACGGAAAGGAAATACCATCGAGGATGACATCGCTTCCGCCCGGTTAAGATATTCTTTGGTTTTCTGCTGTGATGTGTTTCTGTGAAGGTAAGCCAGCCAGTAATAAACGGTTGGATATGCAGGAGCAAGCTCCAGCACTTTGATAGCTTCCTCATCCATGCCTGTGTTTACATATTGAACGGCAAGTTCCAGGTATGTTTCATGGGGAAATTCATTCTGTATACCTGCCTGGAATGCAGTGCTGCTTGCTGAATCGCTGGAAGCGAATAAAAATTTCTCGAACCTTGCAAAGTGATTCAGGGGATCAATCACCAATAATTCATTGATGTATTTTTCTGATTCCGCCGGCTTGTTTAACTTCCTGTAAGCGGCAATTACATAACCCGAAGCAGTAAGGTTGTACCTGTTATAATCAAGTGATTTTTTGGCGTTCAATAATGCCTGTTCGAAATCTTTTCTTTTCAAATTAATCGCAGCAAGCTGCGCATAAGCTGCGGAACGAAATTCCATTGTTCTGGAAGCGATGCTGAAAGCTTCTTCCGATTCATCGGTGTTGTTCAGTTTATCCTGCAGTGCTCCATAAATATAGTTTGCGGCTCCATCATAAGCGCTGAACGCAAGTACTTTCCTGGCATAAGGAATCCCTTGTTCATACTCTCCCAGCCGGTAGTACAATTCAGCAATCCTTGACAGTGCTTCACTATGTGTTGGCTCTTTTTCAACACATTGTTTATACAGGTTCATTGCCTCACTGAAGTTGCGCATGGCGTTCTGCTCTTCCGCCATGCGAAATAATCTTTCGCCCGAATCATAATCTTTTATGTTGTCATCAGCACGCACCGGCCTGGTAATAAGGCTTTCCCGTTTATTCGAATAAAATAATTTTTTATTGCCCAGGTTTACAGTAAGCCTGTCATTGGCATTGATTGCCAGAGCAAATGAACGGGTGAATGTTTTCATCGGCTTCAGTTGCACCTTTTCAGAAAAAAGTATATTGTTGTTTACCCGGATAACAAGGCTGTCATCCATTTCCTGCAAGGGACTAACAGTTACGAACAAGCTATCTTTTACTGATGCCACATTCAAGGTGCCATAGATACCTGCATCAATTATAGCGCCTGTTTCTTTTACCGGGAACCAGTAATCTGTTTTTGTCTCGGAATAAAAAGGCTTGTGCGACAACTGCCTGAAAGGACTGTGATAGCCGCTTCTTTCCGCAGCCTGGTTGAGCTTTACCCCTGATTGCGCTTCTATATACTGTCCGTCTTTATCAGTTAACAGATCTTCCCAGATTCCTCCCTGGCGATCAAGCGACCATATCCATAATTTTTTTCCCGGAGCATCTGTATATGATGACCAGTGCCCGAAACCAAAAGAAGCGTTCTTCCAGTAACCTCCAAACCAGTTTCTATAATCTCCTACTACATGGTAAGACTTGCTCTCCCCGAAATTATTATTCCTGTAAACTGTCAGATCACGGCCCTTATTGTCTATTGGCCATGGGTTAGCCAGGCCATCATGCCCGATATGATAGTTACCAGGAAAATAAAATTGCATGTCATCCGTTGCTTTAAACGCAGCATTTTCCCACGACAGGTAGGCCTGGTGTAATGGAAGCGGATTAAACCACATAGCCTCAGTTTCAAAATATGCTTTGTCCTTTGGTAAATTTATTTTCATCCGCCATTCGCTTCGGGAGGCAAGATCCAGTCCGCCAACCACACAGCTTACGCTGCCATCAGGATTATTGATCATAATGTAATCTACCGGAGCCGCTGCCCATGGTGCATGGCCAAGGTCAAGGCCAAAATTATGTTCGATGCCGCCGCTTGTCCATGGCCCTCTTATGCCTATGGCACGGAACTTCATTACATGGTTAAGGTAAACAAATTCTTTCCCGGTAGACTTTTCAATCGCACCCCATACTTTTCCTCCTACTTCAGGCAGTACCGTTACGGTTATATAATCATTCTCCATTGTTACCACTTTCCAACTTTTATTAACCCCCTGATTGGTGTATCCGTCTATCATGGAATATGGATAAAAAGAAGATACTTTTTTACTGATCGCCATGGCAGGTAAAGGATTAGGATCGGAAAAGGGATATGTTTTTATAGTTTGATGTGCTTCTGTTATAGATGCTTTTTGCGCATACACGAACAAAGGAAAAATATAAATTAAGGATATTGATATTAATTTATTCTTTAGTAAGTGATGCATTTCAGGTATCATTATTAAAACATTAAAAGCGGCCTGGTATGAATTGAGGAGTGACGAACATGTAAAATGCTGCCTTCTGTCTATAAATGAATTTTTTCATCTTAATAACCAAACATAGGCAAAAAAATTAAATCTTTTATGATTCTGGTCTAACGGAATTTTAAAGCTTAGCAGAAGCTTAATAGCAAAAATTTTGACTTAGATATCAATGTCGTTGACTTAACAACGTTGAAGTGTTCTTTTATATGTGAAATTACAATTTGATTTAAAGTCTTAGAGTCCCTTGTGGGATTTCCATTGTGTTCCTTGTGGTTAAATGCGGTCTATGATTTTAGTAGTCTTTTAACCACAAGGAACACAAAAGAAATCCCACAAGGAGCACAAGGGGTGCCTGCTACATACGAAATCCTTAAGGTCAACGACATTGACTTAGATATTATAATTATATGTTGCATCAAGGTGGTTGAATAAGGATTTTGAGGCTGAAGGCTGAGAGTTTTATAAAAATAGATTACCTATTTTGCACCTGTTAATCTATTATTATGAAACGAGCAGTAATTGCCTTTTACATTTTCTTTGTTACCATTACCAGTATTTTTTTATGTACAAATAACCTTTGCGCACAAATGATTAATCCATGGAAAATTACGGCGGCCACCATTGATGCTTCCAATTATTACGGTATTACGGTTGCTAATGGAATGATAGGTATTGTTTCTGCTGCCGAGCCTTTTAAAGTGAAAGATGTAGTGCTTGCCGGCGCTTACGACCAGTATGGACGCGGACGTGTAAGTAATTTCCTGCGCAGTTTCAATCTGCTGAACATGAATTTAGATATTGACGGTAAGAGAGTGGACGGTAAAAACATCAAAAATATGCATCAGGAGCTGGACATGCGTAAAGCCGGATTTACTGCATCTTTTAATTTTGAAGACAAGGCTTCGGTAAGCTATACTTATTATTCTTTAAGACACCTGCCCTTCACGGTTCTAATGGATATCAGTATTACTGCTAAGAAAGATATTACCATAGGTGGCGCCAGCGTTATGGAAGCCCCGGATGCATTAAGAGATGTACAGAATTATTATAATGAGATCGACCGGCCTCATGTAGTGATCAGTTTGCTCACATCTTCGGCCAGGAGCCCGACCGGTAAATTGCTTATGTGCGCTTCCAATACTTTTTTATTCAGTGAAGAACACAGCCAGGAACCAAGAGTGATCCATGAAATGTGGGATAATAACATGCACCTGATGAAGTTCAGCAAAAAAATAAGGGCCGGTGAAACATATCGCTTTTCAATTGCAGGTTCTTCCATTACTTCTGCACATCATGATGACCCTTTGAATGAAGCAGAACGCATGACTATTTTTGCAAAGCTGGAAGGTAGGGAACGCCTGATAAGCTTTCATCAAAAAGCCTGGGATGAAATATGGAAAAGCGATATTACTATTGACGGCGATGCACAAACGCAGCAGGATGTACATAGCATGTTGTATCATTTATATTCTTTTGTTCGTGAAGGCACTGCCCTCAGTCCTTCCCCTATGGGTTTATCCGGATTGGGTTATAATGGTCATGTTTTCTGGGATACTGACTTATGGATGTTCCCTGCCATCCTGGTACTGCATCCTGAAATGGCAAGATCACTTGTTGAATACCGTTATCAAAGACTGGAGGCTGCTAAGCGAAATGCTTTTAATCATGGTTTCAAAGGCGCTATGTTCCCCTGGGAAAGTGCAGAATCCGGTGTTGAAGAAACACCTGTTTGGGCCCTGAGCGGTCCATTTGAACATCATATCACAGCCTGTGTGGGCAATGCTGCCTGGAATTATTATTGTGTGACACAGGATAAAAACTGGCTCAAGGAAAAAGGATGGCCTATATTAAAAGAAACAGCAGATTTCTGGGCAAGCAGGGTAGAGAGAAATGGCCCGGGTAAATATGATATCAAAAATGTGGTAGCCGCCGATGAATGGGCGGAAAACGTTGATAATAACGCATTTACTAATGCTGCAGCCAAAGCCAACCTGAAAAATGCTGTAGAGGCCGCGAAAACATTGGGCCTTATTCCCGATGATGATTGGATGAATGTGGCTGATAATATCCCTATCCTGAAAATGGAAAATGGCGTTACCAGGGAACATGCCAGTTACAATGGCGAAGGAATTAAACAGGCTGATGTAAACCTGCTTGCTTACCCCCTTAAAGAAGTAACTGATCCTAAACAAATATCAAAAGACCTTTCCTATTATGAAACAAGGGTACCCAACCAGGGAACCCCTGCTATGACACAAGCCATTTTTACTTTATTATATGCCCGTTTGGGAGATGGAGACAAAGCGTTTAATTTCTTTAAAGACGGGTACCTGCCTAACCTGGCACCTCCATTCCGGGTTATTTCAGAAACTAAAGGCGGAACAAATCCTTATTTCGCTACCGGAGCAGGAGGGTTAATTCAAAGCATACTAATGGGTTTCGGCGGACTGGAAATTACTTCAAAAGGAATCATGCAAATAAACTCTAAATTACCAAAGGAATGGAAAAGCCTTACTATCACCGGTGTGGGTGTTGACAAAAAGACTTTTACCATAAAATAATAAATAGTTTTATAAGTTAAGATGCCGGGTTACTAATTTCAGTCGCCGGATGTTGAAATGTAAAACTTGGCGCTACGGGAAATCCGTGATCTAAATCGAAAATGTAGTTTTGTAACGAACGTGGATCGAAGCAAGACTAAAGCTTCGAAACAAGAAGCTGACTTCCGAAGTCTCGAACTTCAGCATCTTACCATACAAACGCAGACTTCGAAAGTCTTGAATACAGGGTTTCTTTCATTTAAGACTTTTGAAGTCTGCCTATTTAGGACAAGATGTTGCATTTTAAGACATCGGAAGTCATACCGGAACGTCGATGTTGTCCCGGGATCTGAGAGCGATTTCTCAGGATGACAGAAACTTTAGGATTGTACAGTAATTCAAAAAATAATCCATAAATAATTATATGACAACCATTATTCATACATCCAAACTCAAAATATTAGCGGTAATAGGTTTATTTGGTTTTACTTTTCCTTCCATCGCGCAGAATCCAAAACCCGATTCTTCCAAACCAAAATTTTTAAATCAGCCCTTAATAAGTGATATCTACACGGCTGACCCTTCAGCACATGTGTTTGAAGGAAAAATTTATATCTATCCCTCCCATGATATAGAAGCAGGCATTAAAGAAAATGATAATGGTGATCATTTTGCCATGAGAGATTATCATATATTCTCCATTGAAACCATTCCCGGAAAAATTACCGATCATGGTGTAGGATTATACATCAAAAACATTCCCTGGGCGGGGAGGCAGTTATGGGCGCCAGATGCAGCTTATAAAAACGGGGGCTATTATCTCTATTTTCCTGTAAAAGATAAAAATGATATTTTCAGAATTGGTGTAGCAACTTCATACGCTCCAGCCGGTCCATACAAACCTGAATTAAAACCTATTCCGGGAAGTTTCAGTATCGATCCGGCTGTTTTTACAGATGCGGATGGCAGTTCCTATATGTATTTCGGGGGACTCTGGGGTGGTCAGCTTCAACGATGGAGCACAGGTAATTATGACACTTCAGGAAAAGAACCTGCAGATGATGAACCTGCATTATCTGCGAAAGTGTCAAAGATGAGCAAGGATATGCTTCAATTTGCTGAATCGCCAAGAGATGTGAAGATCCTGGATAAAAACGGCAACGCTTTATTAACCAAAGATCACGACAAAAGATTTTTTGAAGGCTCCTGGATGCACAGGGATAATGGCAGGTATTATTTTACTTATTCAACAGGTGATACTCACTTCCTTGCTTATGCGATTGGTAACAATCCTTACGGCCCATTTACTTATCAGGGAACTTTTTTGAAACCTGTGCAGGGCTGGACAACACATCATTCAATCGTTAAGTATAAAGACAAATGGCTTCTATTCTATCACGACACAGAATTATCCGGGAAAACGCACCTGAGAAATATTAAGGTAACCGAACTTGTTCATAATGCTGACGGTACTATTCAACTTATAGACCCTTTTGTTAAATAACTCTTTTAAGATCCTCTTAATTGCAATAATTAAAGTTTAAAATGATGTTTTCAATGTACGAAATGGCAAACCCGCTTTGGGTGAGTTATGCTTTCAAAACAAATTAGCCCTGAAGCTTGAAACAAATTTTACTCATCGCTGTTTAGAAGGCTGATCTCTCCTTATTTTTTTTAAATATTTAATCTTTAATCTGATCTTATTTTCGAACTTATGCAAGATAAAATAGCTTTTCTTTTTGATATGGACGGTACCATGATGGATAATATGCAATATCATTTACAAGCCTGGGAAAAAGTAATATCAGAAGAAGGATCTAAACTAAAAGGTAGCGATGTTTCTAAACAACTGTATGGCAAAAACACCGAAATTCTTGGCAGGCTTCTGAGCAATAAAAAATATCCAGTCGAAAAGCTTAAAGAAATAGCTGCAAGGAAAGATAGTTTATACCGCCAGTTATATTCCCCTCATATTAAACTGATACCGGGTTTTAGAGAATTTTTAGCTGATGCAAAACACCAGGATGTATTGTTGGCAATAGCCAGTGGCACCGCAACCAAGAACGTTGATTTTGCACTTGACAAACTACAGATCCGCGATTATTTCGATATCATAATATGTGGTGCCGATGTAAAAACCAGCAAACCCGACCCTGAAACCTTTGTAAAAGCAGCGGAACAACTGAAAGTATTGCCTTCTGATTGTATTGTATTTGAAGATGTGCCAAAAGGAGTGGAAGCTGCCCAAAATGCCGGAATGAAAGCTATTGTAATGCTGACTTCACATCAAAAAGCAGAATTTGAGCCTTTTTCAAACGTCATTCAAACAATTACTGACTACAGATTATTAAATATTCAGGAATTAATATATATTGCCAGCCGCGAATAATAATGGTAAAAAAATCTGCTTCCATATTTTTTTTAAGTATTTTCCTGTTTAACTGGTTCGGATACCGCCTTTTGTCTTCTTTATTAGAAGAAAAAGCAAATTCTGCATTGATAGCATCCCTGGACAATGATCAATATAACGATGATGATCTTATTACAGTAAAGCTACCTTCTAATCTTCCGTATTACACTAATTCAGATCATTTTAACCGGATGGACGGGGAGATTGAGCTTAACGGTAAACATTATAACTTCGTGAAATGCCGTGTTTACGAGGATTCCATAGAATACCTCTGCATACCAAATAAGGCCAAAACAAAATTTAGTAACGCCCGGGTTGAATTCTATAAATTAGTAAACGATCTTCAGCATCCTTCTCAAAGCAAAAAGTCAGGGAATACTGGTAGCATTAAAAGCCTGTTATCAGAATATTACAAGGAAAATAATTCCTGGAGCTTTTTTTCTTATTCACCTGATATATCAATAACCAGGTCCTTTTATATTTTCTCTTTTTCAAAGCCCTTATTGTTACCCCGCGAGCTTCCACCTGATGCGTGCTAGTGTTGTGTCAAGCATAAAATGTCTCTAATCGTTGCTATTAGCCGTCAGCGATCAGCTATCAGGAGATCCCTGCCTTGTACGTTTCCTCCTGATTGCTGACAGCTGATAGCACTGCAAGGAGCGCAGATACTGATTTTCAGAACAAATTATTACTATGATTAAATTGACCGTCATTGTAGCAACAGTATTGTTGCTGCAATCGTGTAAAAATTCAGGCAACTACCAGGCTTTTACCCATGATCCATTATTGTATTGCAATACGGTAAAAAGGCTTAACGATATAGTGCTGGAGAATAATTTTCCACCAATGATCGGCTCCCGCAATTATGCATACGCAAATATTGCTGCTTACGAAGTTATTGCCTCAGGTGATGATAGCGATTACCTGTCTTTGGCCGGACAGGTTAAAAGTTTGCCTGTCATTAATAAATGGCAGAAGGGTAACATTGATTATCCACTTGCCGCAATACTGGCTTTCACCAAGGTTGGCAATGCTGTGACCTTTCCTGAGGGTAGCATGATGGAATACTATGATAATATTCTAAAACAAGCAGATAGCGCGGGCATGCCCGGCGAGGTGCTTGATAATTCCAAGCTGTATGCAGACCAGGTTTCAGATCAGATTTTGGCCTGGGCTAAAAAAGATAACTACGCCCAGACCCGTTCAGCTGAAAAGTTTACTGTTACCGATGAAGATGGCAGATGGGTACCAACACCACCCATGTATGCGCAAGGTATGGAAGCCCACTGGAAAGAAATAAGGACACTTATACTTGATTCTTCTTCTGAATGCATGCCGGGACGCCCTCCTGTTTATAATATGAAAGACAGTACCAGTCGGTTTTACCGGTTAGCAAAAGAAGTTAAAATGATGGGCGATAGCATTACTAAAGAGCAGAAGCATATAGCTGATTTCTGGGATGATAATCCTTTTAAAATGAATGTCAGCGGTCATGTGATGTTCGCTACTAAAAAATTCTCACCTTCCGGGCATTGGATGAATATTGCAGGAATCGCTGCTAAAAAATCCAGAGCAGATTTTAACGCTACCGTATACGCGTATGCAAAAACGTCCATAGGTTTATTTGAAGGATTTATCAGTTGCTGGGATGAAAAATACCGTAGTAATTATATAAGGCCTGAAACAGTTATTAACAAATTTATGGATCCTGAGTGGAGACCTTACATTCAAACTCCGCCATTCCCTTCTTATACCAGTGGCCATTCAGTAATATCAGCGGCAGCAGCAGAAGTAATGACAGATATTTATGGTGATAATTTTCGTTATACTGATACTTCTTCCATAGAATTTGGGATTGCGCCACGCTCCTTTAATTCTTTCCACCAGGCATCATTGGAAGCGGGCCTGTCACGCGTTTATGGCGGCATACATTTCCGCAGTGATATTGACAGCGGATACCTCCAGGGCGTAAAGGTTGGCAGGTTAGTAGTGGACCGTCTTAAAATGCGAAAAACAAAAACACTCGCGGTTGCCTCTTATCATTAAATTTATCAAAACAGATTAATTAATTCTATTCAAATTAATTGTAATGAGAAATATTTACATACTTGTTTTAAGTGCTGCAATCTTTATTCAGCGATCCTATGCACAGGGTTGCGTAGCCATTTAAGGTAATGGTGCTAATTTCATGCTGACACATCCTGATGAAACTGAAAAAACAAAAGGTGGCTGGCAGTTTAATTTAAGTGTACGGTACTTTAAACCGTTCCGGCATTTTTCAGGTACCAGGGAAAACAAGAACAGGCAGTTGCTGGGTATCAATTAGGCGATGGCGGAACAGGCTTTACTACGGAAGTAAACGCATTTTATTGTATCAAACGCAATTTTACGGTTTATGGGAATTTCTATTATCTTATTAATCCACGTGAGCAGAATGGAACACGCACCACCGTGAACTGGTATCGGCTACACTTGCCAATGAAGCTATTATGAGCGTGCCCGATCAATACATGAGCAGGGCAGGACTGACCTATTCTTTCAGGCATATTAAAGGCCTGGCCTATCTGCCGGACCAAGGTTAGAAGGAATTCCTGTACATGACCTGGTAGGTGGCAGTGGTGATTTCCGCAGGCCGGGTTATATCTGGTCTGTAGAGCCTACAATAACTTATACTGTTAAAAAACTGAACTTTTTTGCAGCCGTACCTTTTGCGGTAGAACGTAACAGAACTCAAAGTGTTACCGATAAGGAAAACTCTGTTAAACTGAATAAACATGTTCAGGGTAATGCGGCCTTTGCTGATTGCACTGTTAATGCAGGGTTCTCAATCAGATTCTAAACATATGTGAGTTATGAGTGTGCGAATTTTTCTGTAACCACAGAGTCCTTCATGAATTTCAGAACTCCTTACCTAGACACGTAAATTAAAGGTTTGTTCGCAAATTAAATATGCGTTTAATTTGGGGATGCAATTACAACTTCCGTTATTTCCGGCAGGCAGTAAACTGATATCTGAATGTCTT
>JAABUK010004735.1_pt1 | contig 21861 bp, 32 predicted proteins | sample 5559141 | NCBI WGS metagenome assembly JAABUK01 (sample SAMN10711869, study PRJNA513367) | rock metagenome | isolation source: Antarctica rocks | place: Antarctica: Victoria Land, Pudding Butte nord | collected 2016-01-03
CAGGTGTGCAAGATCTGGGTGTGACTGGTAGAGGAAGGGACTCAGAGATTGGCACCTATGTCGAGAAGCTCATGACCAGCGAGCTGTCTGGCAATGTCATCGACCTGTGCCCTGTTGGGGCATTGACCTCCAAGCCTTTTGCCTTCACAGCCCGTAACTGGGAGCTCAAGAGCACTGAGTCAATTGATGTCAGCGACGCTCTGGGCTCAAACACTAAGATAGACAGCAGAGGAGTTGAGGTCAGTTTCAACTTGGCAGGCTCTCTCTGCAGTTTCTGGCTTTCTGTTATGCAGTTAACAGACAGGGGAAACAGAACACCCAAAATGACTTCTCAGTCATTTCATTGTACACCTTACAGTCTCGGGCGTGGCGCCAGTTGTGACTCATCAGACATCCTGGCTTGAAAGCACAGGTGTACTGCTCAGGAAGAATGGCTCAGGCCTTGTCACAGGTTCTGAGCAGGCTTTGCTGCATGTCACAGTCACACAGCAACGCTGCTTTTGATGCACTTGACAGTCCTGTCATTGAAAGGGGCTGCCTGGTATGTGATTGCCACACAGAGGGCTGTTCTCATTACAAGTATCGCTGCTGCTATCATGGCAGCTTCTCAGGAGGTCTTACCACACTTTCAAGAACATGTGGCAGTGATACTTCTGGTGCATTTGATTTTCCAAAAGGCATTATTTGGCATTCAATTTCTGTCTAGCACCTCCAGTATCTGTAGCACTTCTAGTGTTGAACAGCAGCAGTCATCTCAAGGGCTCTGTTGTACTGCACAGACTGCGGCAACAGAGCTTTTGTATGAAGGGCCTCAGCAGCATTGCTGGCATGAGTATAGTGACACACACACAACACCACAACAAAGAAGCAGTTGCCTCAGGCTTAGGTTTGCACTCAAGACACAGTGCTGCTACTCCTGTGACATAACAGAGCTGTGGTCTGGTTGTAGGTCATGCTGCTACTCCTGTGACATAACAGAGCTGTGGTCTGGTTGTAGGTCATGCGCATCACACCCAGATTGAATGAGTCAATCAACGAGGAGTGGCTCAGTGACAAGGGCCGCTTCTCATATGATGGCCTCAAGCGGCAGAGGCTCAACATCCCCCTGGTCAAGTCCTCTGAGGGCTACAGATCAGTCCTTTGGCCTGACGCCCTCAAGGCAGTTGCTGAGGGCTTGAAGGGAGTGAAGGGCAACGAGATGAAGGCCATTGCTGGCAAGCTTGCAGATGCCGAGGCAATGGTTGCTCTCAAGGTCAGTTCTCAACGTGTGATATCCTACCTAACCCCGCCTCTCAGGGGTATGTAGGTGTTGTGTCTGTGCAATTGCAATACAAAGTGGATCAACATTGCTGAAGTCCTCTGTAGCTCTGGGCTGCCGCCTTAGGAGGCTCTCATATGATCGCTGAAAAGCATAAACTTTTCTTTTCTTTTTCTTTCCTCTGTATACACAGCATCGTTTCATGCTAGCTTTACAGCTGTCAGGTTGAATGCAGTTTGCTGCTTTGCACAGCCAGCACGAAATGCACATTGCATGCTGATGCCCAGACACACGTTTTTTTGCTCGGTGTGATCACCATGCTGCTTGCCAAGGATAGCAACCTCTGCCCAAAACCCACCTTTATGCTTCTGACGCTGCTGCATGTAGAGAAGAAAAGACTAGACTAGACTAGACTAGACTAGACTAGACTAGACTAGACTACGCCTTTCGGCGTCAATTTAATGCTGCTGCATGTGTTGTCCACAGGACTTGATGAATAGGATGGGCAGCGGCAACCTATACAGTGAGGGTGGATTTCCTGACCTGGATGCAGATGTGCGCAGCAACTACATCATGAACACCACCCTCCTGGGTGTAGAGAAGGCTGATGCCATTCTGTTGATTGGCAGCAATCCCAGAATCGAGGCCCCTGTCTTCAATGCCAGGTAAGCTGCCTGGATGCTCATTTGCAGCGAGCTTTGGCTGCGTAATGCTGAATGCAGCGATTGGTTTGATTCAACATGCAAGATGTATGCATGGATCTGCTTTGTGCCTTCTCCTGCAACATGCTATGTTGTAACCAGTCATAGGCCGGGGTTTGTTCAGGGTTCTGGGGTCAAGCAGTTGTTTCAATTCCAAGCTTTTACCACTTGTTAGGATGTCAGGCAGCCATCTGACGTGCGCTATCAGCACAAAACATATGTGCACAGTGTGATATAATGCCCAAACCCAAAGCATCTGTTTTATTTCAGAACATTCATTCTAAAGTGTATTTCCAAAACCTGAAGTGCCTGGAGACAATGACAATGTGATTTTGCACTGGGGAGATGTTTGCCTACTGAAATTTATATGTCATTACCTGAGGGTCTCAGTGAGGTCACAGCTGTCCTGTTCACCATGCAACGCTTCATCCTTGGGCTGTGCGATTAAATGCATGTAGATGTAGTGTTTTGCCTACAGATCTTCTAGAACCTGAATTTCTTTGCGTCCCAGAACAGCATTGAATGACTTGTCTCATTCAAACCCAGCATTCTCAGAAATTTCATAGGCATTGTCTGTTGACTCCTCTGATGTCTCCTATAGACACAAACTGTAAATTGATTGATTGATTGTGCAGGATACGCAAGACGACCCTCGAAGGCTGCAACGTGAGTGTCATCGGGGAGAACGTGGACCTGACTTACCCCTACACCTACCTGGGTGAGGGTGCTGCTGACCTGGGCGAGGCTCTGAAGGATGAGAAGTTCATGCAGAGCTTCAAGGAGGCCAAGTACCCTGTGGTGCTTGTGGGCCCTGGTATCTTGCAGAGAGCTGACAGGGATACCATCCTGCAGCAGGTCAGTACACAAAAAGAAAAGTAAACAAATGGTTACGGTTTTTGAGAAGACAAGTATCATATTGGGCTGCCCAGGAGCAGCAGGTCAGTACACAGCTGCACAAGCCTGTGCCATCTGGATCTGTCCTAGACTCTCAGGATACCTTGAATTACTATGTTCATGAAGGTATAAGGGTAATAGTTTCTCCTGTAGATACCTTCCTGCAGCAGGTCAGTACGCAGCAGGACAAACCTGTGCCATCTGCTTTTTTCCTGGACTCTCAGGATACTGTGAATGACTGTTTTCACAAACGTGTATGTGCTTGGGCAGGATCAATGTTTTGTTTGGACACCTGTACAGTCTTTCCTGTACAGTCCATCTGCGCATGAGGCCTGCAGTGAGCCAAACTGCTGAATGCTGCCCCACCCCTGTACTCTGTAATTGTTCTGTGGATCCCCCCCTTGTTTTACTGATTCAGACTTACACCGTTTCAACGTTGCAGCAGTACTCGCTTTGCTGACATTAAGCTGCAGAGGATTGTCCTGAACAGGCTCCTGTGCCATGCTTTGCTCAAAGCATGTGCATAACTTTGCAGGTGCACCAGCTAGTTGAGGAGGCTGATGCATGCTGCGTATCTTTGCAGGTCCACCAGCTAGTTGAGGAGGCCGATGTTGTGCGAGAAGGCTGGAATGGCTACAATGTCTTCCATGACACTGCCTCTAGAGTAGCAGCACTGGATGTGGGTTTCCTGCCTTCTGCCAGAGCCAGCTCAGCTCCCCCTGCCAAGTTTGTCTACCTGCTGGGCAGCGATGACTACCAGGAGGAAGACATTCCTCAGGATGCCTTTGTTGTCTACCAGGTGTGTAGAAATGTTAAGTGTGGTTCAGCACACTTCTGTCTACACTTGTGCCGCTGCTGAGCAGGCATTGCTGAGCAATGGGAAACGTTGCAACACATCCCAACCTATATGCTCATTAGCCAGTGCTGAGCAATGAGATTTGTCGCGATACATCCCAAGTTATATGCTCAAAAGGTCACACAGCGTTGCTCATGGTTTCTTGTCTTGGGTCTTTGCTTCTGTGTTCTCACGTACGTGCCTAGCTGTGCTTGCTATCAGGTGCATGGCAGGGCTGCAGTTGTCTACTGCTGTGGCACAGTTGTCTACTGCTGGGCATAGTTGTCTACTGCTCAGCACAGTTGTCTCCTACCAGGCAAAATTGTCCACTGCTTGAACTAAGCACTGAGCCGTACCTATCCCAGACCCCTGCAAGCACTGCCTGCCTCAAATGCTTCCTTCAGGACATGGACAGACTGGGTGAGCACGTGTGTGTGTGTGTGTGTGTGCAGGGTCACCATGGTGACAGGGGGGCGCTGAGGGCGAATGTGGTTCTGCCAGCACCTGCCTACACAGAGAAGGCAGTGACTTATGTGAACACAGAGGGGCGCCCCCAGAGAACCAAGGAGGCTGTGCCCATGCCTGGTGACGCGCGAGAGGACTGGAAGATCGTTCGAGCGCTCAGTGAGGTGCTGTGATGTCCACTGTAGCTCTCGTGCACCTCACACCTGCTTCTTGGCTTGATGACAGTTGCTGTAAATGCCATGCTGCAACCAGCTTGGTGAACTTCAAAAGAGGAAAGAAGAGAAAACTACACCTTCTGGCGTCAATTTAATGAGAAGCCAAGTGTTATACTGGGCTGCCCAACAGGGGGTGAAATCAATACAACAGTCGTCTGTTTTGTGGCTCTCAGTGGTGATGACAACAATGGTGTCCAAATCTGTCACTGGCAGCTCTTTGGCATTCAACAACACTCACGTGACCTTTGTATGTGCAGTACGTGGGCAATCAGTTACCGTACGACACCATCAATGAGCTGCGGCAGCGCATGGCTGATGTGGCGCCTCACCTGGCCAAGAATGACATTGTGGAGTCTCCCATGTGGCTCAATGGAGAGTACTTCAAGGTGCAGCGTGTTTCCCCTTCTTCATGTTTGCAGATGTCGAGTTACGCTATATTTGACACAACAAGGGTGTCTGCATTGTGCGTTGCAAGTTTTGAGTATGTCAGTGCAATGCTACACAGGCTAATTGAGATACGCTGCTGCATGTGCTGCTTGCATTGGCCTGCTGCAATGACCTGAACAGTGTGTGCAACCTGTCCTGCATGCTTTGGCACTGCAACAAATGCTGGTTCTGTTTGCATGAGGGCTCTGGAAGCTCAGCAAAGCTTGGCCCTGTCATGCTTATGTCACTAAAACGTTGCAGATTGTTTATTGTTTCAATGGTACCACTGTTTCCTTTTTGTCAAACAGTTGTTTGGTATCATTTTTTTGAACACTTGCAGGCGTTTGCTGAGAGGGTCATGAAATCTGAGCAAGCCAGCAAGGAGCCCTTCAAGAGCAGTATAGAGAACTTTTACCAGACCGACTCCATCACACGGAGCTCGTCTGTCATGGCAAAGTGTGTGCAGGCTCGCAAGAACATGCACATAGATACTTTGTCTACTGCAGAGATGAGCTCAAATTAGAGATGCCCATACACTGTTGATGCCGCTTGATCTTTGCTTAGCACTGCCCTGTGCCTAGCTAATGCTGCTGTCGCTCATTCAGCCTTGGCTTTGTGTTGTGTTCCGTTTTAGTGATTTATGCTACTCTTGATCTGGTTAGTATCATTTTGCCAGGCTTTCCACATTTCATGCTAGACACTGTTCAGGTGTGCTGCTTCAGAGGCTTGAAACTTGTTTCTGTAGCTCACGTCATTCTTGGTCTTCCTCACATCTTCACTCAATGTCAGAAGTGGCAAATTGTTTTGCTGTGAACGATGCAGACAGTGATGGGTACTACATGTGCGTAGACAGGCTGGGTTGCAAGATTTGGCTTGCCAATCAATCTGAATTGTGCAAACGTCTCGATTCTGAATCACGATCATTTCTTAAGCAAATTGTCTTGTTAGTTTCAGACAGCTTGTGTGAACAGGAACAAGCATCCGTTACTGAAGTCGGTTGGAAGGCAGTCAGTTGGCGACCAAAGTTAGCGTCCTCGGAAGCATCTCAGTGGCAGCTGCTGCACACTTTTCCTAACACGCAAGCTTCGCATAGAGCTATAATAAATATCTTCTAGAAGACGCTCCGTGTCATGAAGGAGTCATGCAGTATGCAAAGACGAGTTGTGCATGATGTAAGGATACAGTCCTACACTCATCGCTCACATTGCAGACCCGTGTTGTCCGAAACGCGTCGTCATTAGCACGCCACATACTTGGCACGCCATTAGCACGCCACATACTTGAACGTGCAGCCGCATAGCCTCTGATCACTGGTCGACCAACGCAACTCGGCTAAGACGAAGCTTTGCAGTGCTTGGTCGAAGAGAGAAAGCGTGCCTTGAGATATAATGGTGGCCTGGAAGAAGGCGATAAAGGTGTTTGGAAAGCACGAGACGCCGGACTCACCTCGGTTGCACAACCAGCACAAGTGGGGTGTGATCGAGCAGGAGCAATGGGTACGGCAAGACCATATTCCGCCCCAGAGCACAATTACCCAGCCCAGCAAGAGCGTAGACAAACAGTCAGAGACGCAATCCTCCCGGCAAGATGACTGGTTCAGTGCTGCACTCCAGCAGAGTGCCCATTTATCAGACCTAACCAAGCAGGAGACAGTAGACGAAGAGCAACAAGCAGATCAGGCTCAGAGTCCGTCGAGGGCCAAAAAGCCCCACAAGCAGAAACTACGTCACAAGACTGAGGCAGAACAACCGTCACCACCACAGCATGATGAGGACTGGTTCAACAAAGCTCTTCAGCAAAGTGCTCAGCTGGAAAGCATACAGTAGCATTCAATCTCAACACAAACACTTGATCCAAATGTACAATAGCTTTCACTAGTATGGCAAGAAGTGCTGACCCAAGTTATGACATTTGCCAGTAAATTCAGGCCACGCAGCAGGGTGCTGTGCAGGCAATGCAGATGTTTGGGAGCACAAGTACAATAATTTTGTCCAAAAACCCCAGAGGTTTGACATTGCTTTCATGGCCAGAAATGCTACGATGTGTTGCTTGTTCCATGACATGTCATATTGTGACATTGTAGTATGCTTTTTCCGTAACTGTGATGTACAAAACCTGGAAGACTTTAAATTGAGAGTGCCTACACATACTATTAGTCAAGCAAGGCAACAGTGCTAGCACCAAGCTTTTGTCATTATTACATTCAATTGCCACTGCATGCAAACTGCACACACTGATGGTCAACAACATTGGTTATGTTGCGTGAGGGAAGTGTGCTTCATTAAACTTATGACAGATGCAACCCAGTAATTCATTGGCTTATAGTTTTGTGTGAGTTTTCGTATTTAATACTAATTTAGTACACAGATTTCTGCTGTACCACCGCCCTTGCAATGTCTCATCAATCATCCCTGACTTGGAGTACCAATCATGAACGCAGCTTGGCATAAGTCAACATCATGCACGCCAGGAGTGTTGCCATGTGACCTTGTGAAGGTGCCTCGAGCTCGCTGTTGACAACGTTGCACATTGCATGGCTGCTGATGAATTGTCAAGATGCAGATTCTAAAACAGAGCGAGAGAACTTGCGTACAGATGCTTTGGCTAGGCGATCATTGCAAAACCAATTTGCACGAAGAAGAGAAGAAGGATCTGCACTATGATAAACATGCTGTAAACAACACGTAAGTGGAGCTGCAAATATGCAAGCGTGCTTGGCCTGCAGCGTTAAGCCGGAAAGTATATGTGGTCTGCCAATGTAGCACAACAACCTTTGGCTCTGCAAGGCTCTCCTCGACGGCAGCTATGCAGGTGGGATCCTCCCGGATATCCCGCGGACGTTGGACTACCCGCTGACGCAGACGATACGGACCCGTTGGTAGGATCAGAATGGCGCGAGCAGATTCAATTGGTGCGGAGACTGAGCGCTGGCGCATGTGGATTTGTCTGGTGTTGCTTAGACAGAGACAGCGGATCACACATCGCCATCAAGTTTATTGCTCGCGACAAGAACACTATCGATAAAAATGTGGAGCGTGAAATCATCAACCACAGCATGCTTATGCATCCGCACATCGTTGAGTTCAAAATATGCTTTCTGACAGCGAAGTACCTGGCCATCGCTATGGAGTATGCTGAAGGGCAGGATTTGCTGAGGCAAGTTCTTTCCTCAGCTTGCAAGTTCAGTCTCGTTTGTGACTTGATATAGTTCACTGATGTCACTCATGGGCAATCAGGCTGGTCAACTCAAAGCAAGGTCTGTCGGAAGACGAGGCCAGGTGGCTGTACCAACAGCTGATACTGGCAGTGGATTACACTCACAGGTACAACTGGTGTGCTCACCTTGCAAGTGTCCTGCAACAATGCAATGCAGTCACACACAACAATGACAAGATGTGCACACATTGAATGCCACAAATTGCCACACATGAACAGATCAAGCGGGCACGGCAAGCGTCCAGGTACATAGTTCTGTTGTTTGTCGCATAGGATGGGAGTGATAAATCGGGACATCAAGCTAGAGAACATTCTGCTAGTATATTGTGAGGGCCGACCTTTTCTGAAGATGTGTGATTTTGGCTACTCCATCAATCAGAATCACAGCTTGCCTGTTACAGCAGTGGGGACTCCAGGCTATACTGGTATGTTCATTTCATTTCATTTTATAAGTTACAGTCTGGAATGTGGCACCACCTCTTGTGCTACTCTCGCATGCAGCAAGTGCACAGCATGCATACTGCGGCCTTCTTATTGTCTACAGCTTGCAGTGTCATGAAGCCATATGTTTCACCGTTTCCTTGACGGCGCGATTGATGCATTGTTAGACAATGCATGCTCTGCATGTGCCAACAAACATGCTCTCAGGACATGTTGTGGCATGCATGCAGCTCCAGAGATCTTGCACAATGTGAAGAGGAGGTATGACGGCAAGCCAGCTGACGTGTGGTCCACCGGCGTGGTGCTCTTTGCCATGCTCTTTTGTCAATATCCTTTTGACCGGCGTCAAGGGGACCCTCCCCTGCACTCACGCGAGTATCAGAAGCTGTTCATTGAGAGGCTGCAGCATGCTGACATTGTGTAAGCTGGCCTCTCTTTGTATGGGGTGTAATTGCTTTTTGCATGCATGCTGACATTGGGTAAGCTGCTCTCTCATTGTATGGGATGTAATTGCTCTTTGCATGCATGCTGCAAAGTGGCACAAGAAGCGAAGATACCAACACACACACTGCAGCTGACAGCATGATGACTTCTGAGCTGATGAAGATGGCAAGCAGTCCTTGGGTGTAACAGTCTGCAGCATCATGACATCAGCATCTGTGAGTGTGATTTATGCATCTGCACTTGCGTTCTCTACATACCAGAAATGAATATGGCGTGTCAGTATACTGTTCTCACATGCATGTGCTGCAGTGTGAACTTCACACACCAGCGCTGCATCTGTGGCCTGGTTGTATGCAGCAAAGCAACTGGGTACTTCAACTTCTAGAAAAAGTAAGCTTGTGCTGTGTTGTTCAGGCTCCCAGCTCACACTCAGCTGACGCCACTGTGTAAGGACCTTCTGAGAAGAATATTCCACCCGTCACCTGAAGTTCGCATCACCATTCTTGACATACAGAAGCACCCCTGGTTTGTACAGAACCTACCTGCACAGATGCAAAACCAGGATTGGAACAGTCAATACATCCAACATGTTGACGCAAAGGCCAGAGCTGATACTATTAAACAGACTGTCCGTGCAGCCTTGGATGAACCACCAATTGCCATGCAGTCTAGAGCAAACACTTCTGTTGGCTCCGATGATGGAACTGGTGTTTGGCATGACCGTGGGCATTTTGAAGCCCACATGTATCAAAGCCAACATTAAGCAGGTTGTGCCCCAATCAGTACTTTGTATAGGTGTGCTGTGTTCCTGCTGCGTTGTGTTGTCTTTTATCTTACTTGTGAGCATGACATTTCATCTACTAGATACGATGACACTGAAGTTCAGGAGCTTTTCCTTCAGTTCTGAGAGTATACGTTTGAGCATTCAAGCCATGTCTCATTGCAACTATGAGCGGAGCACCAGTTCCAATGTGTGTTTCTGCTGCTGTATTGTTTTGGTACACTGCTGACTGCTTGTGCAGCTTGAAGAGTCGTTCACTTGAGTCAAGAAGTTGCATCCTGAGGTGCTGGCACACTGTGCCCCTGAAGTCCGGCAAGACTAGATTCAGGAAGCAGCTATATTCACACAGATTCGTATCAGGCTTGATTGTAAAAAGAAGTATTATTCGCCCTAACAATGCTGGTCTACACGAGAGACAAGCACTGTTAGGCTTGTCTCTCGTGTAGACCAAGGTTCAATGGTCATGATGCGCTTGCTTCAGCTGCAAGGATCACCAGTATCGGTCCAGCCTGTGTTCGTCATCCGGTATTGCATGTGCAACAATCAACGCGTACATATACACATTTACGAGCCTCAGGCATCACCTTGGGTCAACATGTGGTGTGGTTCAATCCATTATCAAGTCGATACTTATATTATACGGCATTGCATCCCAATGCACCACACTTGTGTCATCCCCGTCATGTAAATGACACACGACCTGCCAATGCTAGTCATCAAAAACGTGGGGTGGATGTGACAGCTAAGTTAGCAGGGCAGGTCACCATGAGTCCTGACTGCTACACAATCATTTGAGGTGAGAAAAGAAACGTAACTGGCAAGTCCATGCAATGATGGAGTGAAAATGTTTGTTGACATGTCTCTGATCCATGCATGCAGCAACCTTCAGATTAACAAGTTGGTGGTGCTGTCCAAACCCCCCTGGCCTTTCAAAAGTTGAATGCATAAAACAGCTGCAATTTGCTCTCTGCCCGCCCAGACAGCACACGGACACAGTAACAACCGCAAGATGCAGGACAGTCTACCAGTATGGTATACATCAAATTCACTCAAAATAGAAAAGAAAAACCCAAAAAATAGAAGAAAGAACCCTAGCAATCCTGAGCACGGTTACAACTGACACTTGATACAATACCTGCCTCACTGTCATGAGACAAGCCAAAAGCTTGACATGAAAAAAGGGTCGTATTCCCTGCGCAAAAGTAGTTCTGAAGGCCCTATGATGCACATGACCATATGATGCACAGAGGGGCATCACACCATGTGCACGTCTGCCAGATGCGCTACAGTTTCAGACAAGTTTAGGGGGACGACAAATGACAGAGGGCTTGAAGCAACAATACAGCAGAGCACTGCACCAGGTGTCATTCCAGAAGGCCTTTCAATGCCCAGATATGAGGTTTAAGGTACACAACAAGGTGCAAAACCATTCCCAGTGTTCAGTTCCAGTTTCAATCTCCCTTGCTCAGAAGGCTCCCATCACAATTGCTGAAAGGCATAGACATTGCTCCTTTCTTTCCCAGCTACTGTTGTTATATAAGGTTTTGGGGTTTGAACCCAGCTACTGTTGCTGGTCCTCCCGGTAGCCTGCAGCTTCGCTCGCATGTGGTTGAGAGTTGTTGTCGCTCTCAGAGCTGGGATGAGCTGCCAGCTTACGTCGCTTGTTCTGAGAGCTGGTCACAGGCTCAAATGCCGACTTGTGCACTCCATTCAAGCCATTCTCGTTGATCTCTTGCCCTGAAAACCTGTTCTGCATCAGTGGGGTGGGCTGCTGTGAGCCTGCTGCCTCATCTGCAGTACAAGCATCATCAGTCACAGATTATAATAATAATAATAATAACAATAGTAGCAATAATAATAATGATGATGATGATGATGATGATGATGATGATGATGATGATGATGATGATGATGATGATGATGATGATGATGATGATGATGATGATAATGATGTTGATGATGATGTTAATGATGATGATAATAACAACTTACAGGCGTTCCAGCTAATCATTCTTGCCAGGTACCTACTAGGTGTAGCAATTAGCTGGAACGCCTGTAAATGATATTTATCAACAGTCGCTGCCTTGCAAATTTCCACCGGTCGCCTAGAGTCTGGTGTAGCCTATATCTCTAGACAGATGTTGTGCTGATGCTGGCTGATATTGCGGGTGAGGAGACATGCAGAAAGGCATGAGTGCACCATGATGGGGCGGTGCTATGAGAGCATGGCTGAATGAATGCCAACACAAGGACACACAGAGAGTTGCCAAACCCATGCTAGCTGTACGCAGCTGTCACTGATGGAGATTGCTCATCTGAAAGCCTGAGCAACAGAACAGATACAACAGCAGCTGGCAACAACTTTAGGGTGCATTAGAGGCATGAGTAATGGGATGAGTAGAGGGATGAGTAAGGGGATGAGCAGAGGGTTGAGGTGCTGACCCTCTTGTGCAACTGGGATGCCCTCAAAGGCCCCCAGCACATCTGCCAGCTCATCCAGCAGGCTGCCAACTTTGCTGGAAAAGCGCCCCAGCATGGGCTTCCCATCATGACCAGTTGCTGCCTACAATCACACGCACAGACTTTTGACTTGCTGATCTGCCAGACCGGTGTTTGGGTTGCTGGTGGGGTGTTTGGGTTGCTGGAGGAGGGTTTGCGTTGCTGGAGGGGTGTTTGGGTTGCTGGAGGGGTGTTTGGGTTGCTGGTGGGGTGTTTGGATTGCTGGAGGGGTGGGGTGGGCTTTGCTGCAAGCCTTGCATGCGCCTTCCTGGAAGGAAGTCCTGACATGCTTGGGGTGTCCATTGGGTGAGGCAGCTTGATCGAGGGATGATGCCTCATGAGATCAAGCCACTGGTCCATGCATGCATGCATCCTACCATGCATAGCGTCATGTGCATGCGTTCCATTATGCGGTGATAAATTATAGTTGATGCTCTTCCAATCGGGCATGACAGGAGGAGATCATAATCAACAGCCACAACGCACTGGTGCCAGAATACAGATGGCGCCTGGTCACCAGCTGTATTCTGGCACCAGTGCGTTGTGGCTGTTGATCATGATATCCTCCTGTCATGCCCGATTGGAAGAGCATCAACTGTCAAGGCTGACTGTTCACCAAATTTGGGTGCAGGTATTTGGTAGTACCAGCTGTCATTGCTGTCACAGAGTTGGAGCATCAGCATAGCAAGCTAGATCCAGCAAAGAACTTAAACAAAATCTGGCAGCCAGTCTCAGATGTTCCAGATGCCATGTGGAACCATCCAGTGGTGGTGTTGGTGACAAGCAGGGGGTCCTGATTGCAGGGGTGAAAGGCACCCACCATGGCTGCTTGGCCCTCCCTGAGGCTATCTTTTGCCTTTGCAACGTCTTCCTGAACAGCCCTTGCCAGCTGGGCCTGCTCCTTGATATCCTCAGGGGCTGGTAGGGACTGGCCCTGCCCTGAGCCTTCTGCATCCAGGGCTGTGGGGGCTGCTGAGGTCGGTGCCCTCAGAGACTCAGATGAGTCATGACCTGAAGCATCACAATGTGAACACACTCTCAGAAAGCAGCTGCTGAGTCGTACATATCGTCCTCAATTCGGATCGCATGCTGCTTTTGCAAATCAGCTGAGAAGGATTTCGGCGCTTTGTGCTTATGTCCTGTTTAGTATGGTAAATGAATGGGGAAAAGGGGGGAGGAAGGCAGCAGACTGTACGCCGGTAATCACTGTAGACATGAGACTCTGATAGTCAGCTGAAAGTCCAGCTGCAGTGGCAAGGTGGAGTACAACAGGTAACAACAAGTCAGAAGATGACAATAGCGTGGTCTCATGGGGTTTCTAGAAAAGGGTATGGTGAGAGGAGGGCACCCATACCTGCCATGGTGCGCTGGTCAGTGGACCGCTGCGCCTGCATGAAGCTCGAGAGCCGAGTCAGCAAGACGTTCTCGCCACTCAGCTGCTGCCTGAGCTTCATGATGGTGTCCAGATCGTTACTACTTACTGATGGCAGGATACAGTAGGAGGGCAGCGACAGCATGTTGTTGGGTCCAGCTCTGCTGGGCACTGGCTGGACAGGGTAAGTGGAGTCAGACATGTGGTGAGGATTGGCTGCTTCATCAGAAGGTAGATGCTGCTTTGGCTGCATGAGGTTATTGTAAGCCTGCTGAATCTGATGCTGCTGGAAGTTGGACAGACCAGGCTGCTGCTGCTGATGCTGCTGTCTGTCACTGCCCTGGGGCTGCCTGTCGCCGCCCTGGGGCTGTAGCCCTGCAAAGAGGGTATGTGGTTGGGGCTGTAGCCTGTCGCTGCCCTGAGGCTGCAGGCGGGAGGGTCCCTGGCCACCCAATGGGCCCCCTTGTGACTGGGGGTGTTGGGGTCGCTGCATGCTGCCCAGACGAGGCTTCTGATCACGCTGCAGGTCAAACAGTCACATATGCCTTGCACACACAAACCCTGCTGTGACAACGAATCCAACACTGCATACTTAGACATTGGCCAACAAAGTCTGCTGTCACAGCCATCAGTGCAACAAACTGACAACGATACCAACAAATGAAACACTTTCCAGCTCATGATGAGCAAGGTACGTGCAGGACAAGCGCCATCAATGTGACAATCTAACAGCTTGATCATAATGCGACAAACTCTGATACTCTTGGAGAGCTGTTACTGTGTTTGCTTGCTAGTCAGCCACACTTTGCATCTAACACCTAAGGCTACAGCGCAGCAGGACTGACCCACCTGCTGCTGATGCTTCATGGTCTCAAAGGGAGACTCCCTGCCTTTTGGCGACCTATCCCTCTCCTTCTGACTGGCAGATGATGCGAGCCCCCTGAACCCCCCCACCTGGTCTGACTGGTTAGCACTGTGGTGACCACTGTTGCTGTTGGTGGTGTCCATGCTTGTGGTCGTGCGCACCAACCGGGAACCGAAAGGGCCGCCGTTCGCTGGTGCACCGCTGCTGTTGGAGGCGGAGGTGCCCGGGCCTGAGTAATTACGCACGCCCTCGAAGGGGCTGGTGGGCAAGTGCCCCACCTTGAAGCCCCCTGCACAAGGGAGAGTGAAGCTCGATGCAGCTTGAACGCATGACTGCTGACAGATGGTGTGATTGCATGCTGTGTGTGAAGCAAGGCTTTGCTACCTGATTTGGGACTGTGCGCAAGCAATGTGGGCTGTATCCTTCAAACCATGCATTCAACATGCATCGATTCCCCAGGTCTAGATACACACAGTCCTGAATTGTACTTCACAGGCTGCAGAGCATAGCCCACATGGCTTTCTGCTGCAGTAGCAAACAATGCCTGACGACAGCGGCAATAGTGCATTGCAATTGGGCTCAAAAGAGTGTCTGTGGCGCCCAAGCACCCATGAGTTGAACCCTGACATGCTTGCCAGCTTTGTGAGCCACACTGCAACTGCCCCCCTTAGTGCATCAGGTCCAGTCACAGTCCCTGAGTCCTTCACAGCTTCAGGCAACACAATGCCCAACAGCAGCAGCACAAGTAGTCAGACAGTGACACCGGCACACACGCACGTACCTGGTCCTTGCACAGGCAGCGCAAAACCCCTGCTCAAGCTGGTACCCCGCACCAAGGGCATCAAGCCATCTTGAGCACGGCTGCGAGCAGGTGCACCAAAGTCAAACCCTGCCGCTGATGCATAGGCTTCAGCGTCTGGCAGCTTTGCTCCCGCCCCACCCCCAGAGCCCTGCAGACAACCCCATCTCCGTTGGGTAGCCCGGTATAATACTTGCCTTCTCATTCAATTGACGCAGAAAGCTGTGGGCCAAGCCTGTGGGCCTTGCATGGGCATTAACAGATGCCCATGCAGCAAAACGATGAAGATGTGCAGAAGTGAAGAGCCAGGCAGCTCACCCCTGAGCCCATACCCAGGCCTGCCAGGTATCTGGCTGCCCCCATGGCCAAAGGGCTGCTGGAGGTGTTCAGCCCTGATGACATTCCAGTGTGAGTACTGGACCCTAGGGCCATTCCAGCCGCCTGACCAGACCCTAGCATGGCTCCAGGGTTGGAAGCATACAGGGACTGGCAGAAGTTTGGCAGAAGCTGTGCAGCGCTGATCTGAGCCAGGGCATTGTTCGAGGCTGATCCCCCAGGGCCAGCTGAGGGGGCCCTGTAGCCCCTGTCATGAGGGCTGTTGGGGGGCAGAGAGGGCTGTAGACCTAGGCCAAGAGAATTGCCCAAACTAGGCAGTCCATCTGCAGAAAGCTAATCCAGTTTAAAGGCCTGCCATGCAGAAAAACGCAACAGTACGTGTGCAATGCAATAACATGCATGATACTCAACCATATGGAGAAGTATAGTACAGTGAAGCTATGGCGCTTGAAGAGGGCAACAGATGCATGCTGCGTGTACAGTCACATGCAAGATGCAGAGTGGCGCTGTTTCTGCTGAACAGGTGGCCATATAAAACTTATAGGCCATGCAGTGCCTGTGTACCTGCCCACCACAGTCACTGGCTGGCACTGTGCATATGACCCAGTGTTCTGCAATATGCTGACCACACAAGTATGGCTAGCTCCCCACCTCATTTGACCAGACCCTCCCATCTCCATTTGACCAAAACACCCCCGCAAACCCTTGAGACACATATTCAACTAGAATCAACATCCTACGTCAGCCATTTGACCAGAGCACTGTACTATGGCCATTTGACCAGAACATGGGTGGTACTTACTGTTCTGCAGATTTCTGGGGACAGGGGCAGAGATGCGCATCTTGGGGCTGGGGGCAGGCTGGGCCACATTGGGGGCCTCTGTCAGGCTTCTCATGAAGGCTGTGGAGTCGTAATCCCAGGGGATGCACCAGCCGGGATGCCCAGGCTGCCACCAAGCCTTACGAGCTGCTTCCTGCGTATTGTGTAGCATGATAATGTCAGGACTACTCAACTGCAGGTTGCTGCTCATTGTGCAGGATAGAGCTGTTATTCCTGCTGATTATACAAGCTGGATCCTACACATTGTGGAGCGTACTCCACAATGTAGAAACGCATTTTTAGTGTCCCCTGTTTCTGAGTTTGATTTTCCAGCGTAGGGATGAGATCTTTGAATTGAAACAGACGTTTTTGGAGTGAAAAGAGCTGATTAGCACAGCCAATCTGGCAAGCAGCCTGCGCATTGTGCAGCATGGAACTGTCAATACTGTTGATATTACATGAAGAAGAAATGATTGTATGTATTCTTTTGGTGAAACAAGCAGCAATGGCATCATTCCTGTTGGTGGTGACGTCAGAAGTGACTGAGAGATCTGGTCTACTGTAGCAGCATGCAAGTACCGCCAGCAAGTCTCTGCATGCATGTGCGGAGCTGCACACTAGCAGCCGCAGTGCCTAGCAAGAGGCAGCCTCCTTTGGCAATCACAGTTTCCCATGCACTCTGACTTGCAGTGCTGCTTGAGTGATCTGACTAAAGCAGAGACAGAGAGAGCAGATGCATACCTGCAAGTTGGTCATGATTGCCCGCTGCTGACCGGTGAGATCTGACAGCAAGGACACATCAAAGGAGACTGTGCCACTGCCCAGCTCAATGCTGGTCCGCCGCAAGATGCCTGCAGGTGTTGGTACCAGCTTGGCCATGGGAACAATTGTAATCACAGTGACGATAATAGTGATACATAGTGACCGTACAAGGTGTTGACACCAGCTTTGCCATGGGGATAACCATGATAGTACTGATGATGATAACAATGATAATAGCAGTAGTAGTGACATTATAACACACATGTGCATGAAATTTGTGCAGTTATGCATACAGACACACGGTTGAAGATGCATTGAAGCACTCACCAACAGGCGCTTCAAGATTGACACATCCAAGATAACACTTCAACATGCACTGAAGCACTCACCAACAGGCGCTTCAAGATCGACACATCCAAGATAACACTTCAACATGCACTGAAGCACTCACCAACAGGCGCTTCAAGATCGACACATCCAAGATAACACTTCAACATGCACTGAAGCACTCACCAACAGGCGCTTCAAGATCAACGCGTCCTAGGTAGCACTTGAACAACAGCCCATCCTCCAGGCTGTCATCCGCACACCACGCCCTCATGCGGTTATCGGTGGAGACGGCTCGCATGGCATGCTCCCGTGCTTTGTGCCAGCCGTTGGATGTGAAGTTGAGCACCTTTTTTAGGGTCTCTTGCAGCGGCTGGTCTGTCTCTGAAGACTCCACCAGCTCTTTGAACTGCCCCACTGCAGCATAATAATAACAATAATAATGACAATAATGATGATGATAAATTCGCTTTCCACTGCAGCATGGAGCCACACAGGCCTTGTGTCTTTGTGTGTGACGACATCAACAGGTGTGCTTCTGTATACCTTCTGTGCAGGTGCACAGCGTGACAGAACTGTGCACCTGCTGCAGTACAGTTGTACAGGAACACACGTTTGGAGATTGACTGGTGACATAGCTTATGCTGGTGCGAGTGCATTACAGCGACACAGGAAACTCTAAAGCCTCCTTGCTGCAACGCGTGAACTGCCTATAAACACAGAGCAGCACAGCACAGCAGCAATGACCACAGCTGTGGCATGGAGTAAAGCTTTCCAAAACATGACAGAACGCCTTGCAACATTGTCAGCCAAAGCAACGGTGGACAGCTGGCTGACAACTTTGAAAAGCATTCTGTCCTTTTTATGGAAAGCTCACCCTGAATGGTACTCCATGCCACAACAGTGTGTGGACAGTGGGCTGGTGTACCACACAGATGCGTTGCGATTCAAAATCTGCTCCAGAGAAGTCCAGGGGAGGGGAGGGGAGGGGAGGGGAAGGGACGGGAAGGAAAGGAAAGGGAAGGCTACGCCCTTTGACAATTTTGATGGGAACCTTGGGAGGCATCAGCCCTGAGGCTCCAGTTGCAATGTGAAAAGCTGTCAATCTGGCAGCTACCCATAGCATTGCCAAACCTTAGCTTACAGGTAATATTACTTGCAGTAGAAGGCAGAAATTGAGTGTGGCCAACTAACCTGTGGTGATACAGTTGTGCACGACGCTCAGGCCATGCACACCAATCTGCTCAGCAGCTGCCTTAATGTCCTGCAGCTTATTCTGAGTCTGCACTCCTACATTCTCAATCTTGCTCACAGGCTCGTCAATGTGAGGGATCTCGGCCTTCTGAGCTGTCTTGACACGCTGAGTTGCCACCTGCAGCAGAAATGTCCAGTCCATGAAGGCCTTCTGCATGCTGTTGCCCATGCCTGCTAAGCTACATTGATGCAGATTCAAATGATTCCGACCTCAAACTTTCGAAGCAATGACAACACCAACACCAGCAACACCAAGAGACAAGAAGAAAAGCAAGAACAACATCAACAACAAACCTACACAGCTAGCTTCACAAAGCTTGCTCTACATATGCCAGACACACACCACATCTGAAAACCCGGATGCAGACCTAGAATGGCTAAACCATCTGTGCTAAACCCCAGGGCTGCAAACCTAACCCCAAACACCACCAGGCTGGACCTGGAGTGAAGTAGGTGATGTGAACAAGTCGACAACCTGTTTGCAAATTCAACCAATTACATTTCTTGTCTTGAGGACTCATCCAGGGAGTCAACAGACAATGACTGGAAGAATTGTTTGCAGCTGTGTTTGCAGGCAGCACCACAGGCATATGCTGCGACACGCTCTGCACAAGCACTGGCAGCCCTGCTTACCACAAAGGCTTCAGACACCGCAGGCAGCACCACAGGCATATGCTGCAACACGCTCTGCACAAGACACTAGCAGCCCTGCTTACCACAAAGGCATCAGACACTGCAGGCTTGACATACTCCACCCTGCGCCCATCTCTGACCCCAGTGGCACGCACCAACAGCCGGAAGGGGGGTCTCTGTCCTTGCAGCATGGCAATGCTGCTGCCTGCCACATGCACTTGTAGCTCTGCCACATTGTTCTGCAGCATTGCAGTGCACAAAGTCAGGAAGTGACAGGCATGAATGGTGACATCCAAACTCAGCCCTGTCTCCCAGAGTCCCTGACTACAGTGTGGCACTGCTTCTGCTTCTCGCCAAATGGATGTGCGAATGCCTACTGTGAGATGTACAATGCAAACTGGCTGTAGTGTGAAGCGCCCAACAGGCCAGTTCTCATACAAGAAGAAACCCATGTTCGCTCTGCAGGGTTCACTTGCAGAACGAGTTGTGACGTCAGGCCCAAGTTGTGTTTGACCGAAATGCGCACTCAAATCAAGTTTGGCAGCTGACTACTGTGGCAACCTCTGCATGCAAGCATGGATGGGCAAGCGGTGCCTTGTCAAGTCAATTTGAGGCTATAGGCATGAAGGAGGCAAAAATCCAATGCCATGCAGGATGTGCTGAAAGAAACAGCTCTTGCAGTGTGCACTAGCAGTAGCAGGGAGGACAGGATGTGTGCCAAAGGGGATGCAACGTGTGCCACAGAGGATGCAAGATGGGCAAAAGAGAATGCAGTATGTGGTAGAGGGGCCATAGCATGCAGCAAAGGGGGTCCAACACATGTCAAAGTGGTTGCGCCAGCTGACACAGAGTAGGCAGCAAACTGGCAACACTGTTTTGTGCGTGACAGCAGCAGCAAGGTTGACAAGTGACAGCAAGCAAGCATCCCTTGAAAGACGCGCAGAGGAAAAGGAAACTTACATGCATTGGCGTGACAATTTTGTGCTCTTCATTGTATGTGGAGTTTTTGCCAGGTGAAAGAAGCTCTTTTCCCTATACCACAGATGCAATCAAGCTAGAGAAACACTGTGAAAACACTGATTGTGATAGTAATCATAATCTTTACTTTTTCCAACTCACGATGAGCTAAATACGCGCAGGACTGTTTGTGTCTTGCACCAACTGTCTCACACATGCTGCACAATTGTTTCCCCACAGCAGTGCAGGCCTGTGAGGGTTCTTGTAAAAGAATGTGTTTAACAAAATGGCATAGCGCTGCAGTATGATATGTACAGTATGCTCTGTAGCGCGTGACAGGCACATGACAAAATATCACAGGTATGTTGTACGCGCAAGATCAGAGCATTGGGCACACATACCTGGCTGTTGACAAGAAGGGTGCAAGCATCCAACTCCTCTGCTGTTTCCATGCCAGGGGTCAAGGAGGCATAAGCCCTGCTGTCCATCACACACACCTGAACAACGCATGTGATCACAACCCAGATCGCAGATTGCACTGCATACACAGTTGCTGGCTGGTCACACAGCTGGCTGGTCACACAGCCAAGAAGGTATGTAAGCTTGGACTACCAGACCTGACAAGGAGTGTCCTGACATGCAAAGAGGAGCTGCGTGAAATTATGTGTCTTTGCAAGTTTGCAAAACAATAGGAGCCAGCTGCATGGGAAGACGCTGACACAGGTACATTGCAGTTGATTGTAACAAAACAGCACAAGCAAAAACAAGAGAATAGGGCATGCTGACTGCATGCTGCTGGTATGCAGCGCTGGCATGCTATATGAAAGTCCAAGATTCTCTCGGGTTGCTGATATGAGTGTAGAGAACAGCAAAAGAAGGCTGCCCAAGCTGTTTCTGTCACAGAAGCAGTGGCTGAAGCCTCAATGCAGTGGTGCTGCATGTCAGCCGAGAACCAAATATGCCGGCAGTCAAATGGTGGACCAGCTTCAGGCAGAATAATCTTGCAGCAATGCAGGTCAAAGTGGCAAGTCCAACCTCCAGTTGTATGTCAGAGATCTTGTCTGTGCTGACAACATCCCCTGTGCGTGGGTTGATGATTTCAACCATGATGGGAGCACCACATTTGGCCTTCAAAGCATCACCAGACAAGTACTTTGAGCCAAAGCAGCTTGTACATCGCCGGTGCTGTGCCTGCTTGCACAGCTCGCAGTCTGGACACAAGCAACCAATGCTCCTGTGCAAGAAAACAGCATTGATTGAGTCTCGTCTAAGTTTCAAGCAGTGATTCGTATACTGTACTCAGGTCATCTGCAACACAACAGTGAAAGCAGAGTTGCCTTGTGCTGGTCAGGCATGAGTAAGACAACTGCAGAGGCTGAGGTATGACCTGTCTAGCCGAGCACTACAGCCGAGAGGCTGTTGTGTGCAAAGTTTCTGCTGGACAACTGTACACACCTGCATTCGTGCCGAAAGAGCAGTGTATACGTCCCCGAGACACCGTCTGGCAGACTCTTCCCGGCGGGTATTGACAGTTCTGTCAGCACCTCTTTGGCTGCTCGAT